>X418_Giraffe__coassemble_16_pt1 | contig 49972 bp, 41 predicted proteins | sample X418_Giraffe__metabat2_high_PE_001 | metagenome-assembled genome bin X418_Giraffe
CCGTTGATTGTCACTCGTCCCATAATGGGAACAATACCGTTTTTCTCCTTACTGCCATTCACATAGAACAGCACCTTAAATGTACTTCGCATAATCCAATCTTTTTTGGTTACAAAATTAGTTATCAGCGAGTTGTACATTGTTATGCAGAATGTGGCAGAGAGTAGAAATAACCTCCAACGACCTATAAACTCACCTCGTTATCGGGTAATGGATAAGAAACCGTCCGCACGCATTACCTTTCATTTCCCTGCACTTTTGCTTCGGCGAGGCTTTCATCATAAGTCCTCATAAGTCATTGAACACCAGTGCCGCCATCATTATTTTCCCTCATTCGTTCGTTTTTTTCAGAGATAAAGTTTGTTTTTTGCTTGTTTCGGGCGCAAAGATAGTTTTTTTTACCTACAAAAACGGGCATTTCACCACAATACGGTGAATTTAACCAATCTTCCATCGTAATTTTTGGGCATTCTCTGGGCAATGCATAATTTTGCATCTGTTAAAGAACAGGGAAATGGGACTTCTCACAGGAAAGACAGCTCTCGTTACAGGAGCGACAAGAGGTATAGGAAGAGCGGTTGCCCTTAAGTTCGCAGCTGAAGGAGCAGACGTCGCTTTCACCTACAGGTCTCAGCACGAAGCGGCGCAGTCGCTCGTTGCGGAGATCGAGGGAATGGGCGTGCGCGCCAAGGCCTACACATCTGATGCAGCTTCCTTTGAAGATGCCCATAAGGTAGTGGAGGACGTCAAGGCGACCTTCGGACATATAGATATCCTGGTCAACAATGCCGGCATCACAAAGGACGGTCTGATGATGAGAATGGACGAGGCCCAATGGGATGCAGTCATAGACACAAACCTGAAGTCCGCATTCAACTTCATCCACGCATGCACGCCTGTGATGGCACGTCAGAGATGCGGAAGCATCATCAACATGTCTTCAGTCGTCGGAGTTTCGGGCAATGCAGGCCAGTGCAACTATGCCGCATCAAAGGCCGGTCTCATAGGACTTTCAAAGTCCATAGCAAAGGAGATGGGATCACGCGGAATACGTTCAAACTGCATAGCGCCGGGATTCATTGCCACTGACATGACAAGCGCCCTTCCGGAAGATGTGCGTAAGGATTGGGAGAAGCAGATACCTCTGAGAAGAGGAGGAACTCCGGACGATGTTGCGAATGTAGCCCTGTTCCTGGCAAGTGACCTTGCCGCCTATGTCACAGGACAGGTGATCAACTGCTGCGGCGGCATGAATTGTTAACAACACACACATTTCTATATACACACACAACACAATCAATCGTATTTGCATAAAACCTAAACCGGAACGGGTCCGCAGTGATGCAGACCCGTTCTTTCTTTTATCAAAACGATATCATGGTATTGTTTATTGCGAATGATGAGAAGACTGCCGTTCCCGTCGCCTCGTTGTTCGCACTGTTTACTGCGAGGCCGATATGAACGGCATCAGGGAGATCTGGAATTTCATTTTTCTTCTCGTCTCCGAAGGTTGCTCCTCCGTCAAGGGAGTATGAGACATAGCACAGGGAGCCTTCCCTGCGGAGTTTCAGGACCACATCACCGGCGCCGGATGCCGCAGGCATGACGCCTTTGGATGCCTTTTCTCCAGTTGCAAGACGGAATGAATAATAGTAAGCATCCTGGCTCCTGCCTGACATCGCATGTATGAAATCCGTACCGGTCTTGGTGATGTCCGGAGTCATCAATATGCCTGCAAGGCCCTGGTTGCTTTCCTTGGCTGCCGTGAACGACTCCACTTTGACAGTCGCCGTGAAGTCTCCCGACACCTCCCTGTATACATAGCCGAATGACTGCGCACCGCTCTCGAACTTGCCGTTTGCTGTGATGGTCAGCGTGCCGTCCGACACTGATGCAGAAGAAGTCTTGTCGCCGCAAGCTGCAGCGCTCCAGCCGTTGCCGAGGTCCTCGGCAGGAGGCGTGGTGGCTCCGCCGTCACCGTCGCCTGAACCATCATCGCCGCTGTCACCGGAGCCGTCACCAGAGCCGCCTTCTGACGTTCCCAGACCGCCATTGTCCACCTCGACAGGAGCCGATGCATATCCCTGCATCTTTCCAACTCCAGAGGCTGACGGAACTATGGTTGCCAGGTCGGCAGCCGGGTCTACCATATATTCATACGAAGGCTTGAAGTCGTCGAATGTAAGCGGAGATGCGAGCTTGCCGCCGTTGTATGATGTGTATTCAAGGTTGGTGAAAGGATATGGATCTGTAGCGTCTGAAGGACGGTTGAGGAACTCGTTGTCCCTCTCGTATACATATCCCGCAACGCTTCCTGTCAGGTTAGACACCCAGCTGCTTCCGCTCTTCTTCGCAGGATATGTGCATATGTCTATAGGCAGGCGTACGCCGTCGAAGAGGTTGCACTCTACGAGCACGCGCGCTCCGTAGGCGCTGCCCACTCCGTAGGTAGCGCACTGGTTGAAGAAGTTGTTATAGACATGAGCGCGGCCGAAACGCACTCTCGGATGGCGTGAATTCGACAAGTCAAAGTAGTTGTGATGGAAGGTCACGGTTATCTTCTCATCTGCAGAAGCGTTGTTGGAGTGACCCACAAGGCAGGATTTCTGTGTCTTTATGAAATGACACCATGAGACGGTTACATTATAGGTTTCATGTGTCACATCGCATGATCCGTCCTCATAGTCCTTCTCCTGATTCACCGACTCGAACGTACAATGGTCCACCCAGACATTATGGCTCTCCTGCATAGAAATGCCGTCGGCGCCGTTGTCAGCCTTCGGCTGGACGATATATATGTTACGTATGATGATGTTGGATGCTTCATTCAGGAAGAATCCGACATTCTGCATCTTGAAGTCGTTTGTACCGATGATCGTCAGGTTGTGGGTGCGCTTGATGTCAAACCACGGGCTGCCGGTGTCTCTGCCGTCATCCTTGGTGAACGTGCCGCTGAGCCATATCACAGCCGGTTCCGTGCTCTTGCTCTTCTCACGAAGCTTGAGCCACTCACAGAACTTCTTGCCGTCATTGAAATGATGCACCTTGCCGCCTTCGCCTCCGGTCGTTCCCTCCGCGTATCCATACAGGCGGTCAAGATCCACGCTTCCGACCACCGGAGGCTCCGGTTCCTCCGGAGTCACAGGGGTATCAGGGTCCTCTGGTGTTTCGGGATCTTCCGGGGTTTCCGGATTTTCAGGATCTTCCGGGTCCTCAGGATCTTCTGGAGTTTCCGGATCTGAAGGGTCTTCGGGAGTCTCCACCTGTTCAGGAGGGGTCAGCGGTTGATCCTCGCAGGAAACGAGGAAGATCGGCACCAGAACGGCCAGTATGAGAAGCAATCTTTTCATATGAAATCTACGTATTGATGCAAAGTTAACCGGGTTGACGATTTTTCACATGGACTTTTGAACAAAAATCCATGTAAAAAATAATTTTTCTCTTTTTAAACGAAGTTTTTTCTTTTTCTTACATCCTTTTCCGTTTATTATCAGTATGTTGCCCCGATGATCAGGATAATTTTGAGATGGCTTGCCGCGGCGGCGGATGTGCTTCTGCCGCGAGCCTGCATAGTGTGCGGAGAAAGGCTGAATATTGATGAGAAGCGGCTATGCCTGGCCTGTCAGGCGCAGATGCCGCTGACATACTTCTGGACCATGGACCACAACATGATGTCCGACAAGTTCAACGGGCTGATGCAAAAGCATATGTCATCTTCATTGAACAGTCCTTGGAGCGAGCGTTACGCATATGCATGCGCTCTGTTCTTCTATTCCGAGGAGGCGGACTACAAGGTCCTGTTATATAATCTCAAATATCGTGGAGACACCTGGATCGGGCACAATTTCGGGCAGATGCTCGGCAGAAGGATGGCATCGTGCCGATGGTTCGATGATGCTGACGCCATAATCCCCGTCCCCCTGCATTGGAGGAGGAAATGGTCCAGAGGATATAACCAGGCCGAAGTGATAGCGGAAGGTCTGTCTGCAGCCATGGAAGTGCCGGTCCGTACAGACATATTATATAGAAGGAAGGCAACAAAGACACAGACCAAGCTGGACGTCGAGGCAAAGGCCCACAATGTCTCCGGAGCATTCGAAGCCATCTACCGGGAGGGCCTGACTCACATAATCCTTGTAGACGACTTGTTCACCACCGGCAGCACCCTGTTTGCCTGCTTTATCGCTCTACGTGCGGCCTTCCCGCCTGGCGTGAGGATCAGCGTCGCCACGCTAGGATGCGTAGGTCAGGCTTAGAGTTGCTGCCTCAAAATCGCCGACTTCCAAGAAAAGGGGCCTATTTCCGGAAGTTGAGGGTAAAATGATGCACACTTCCAAGAAGGGAGCCCTATTTCTGGAAGTTGGGGACAAAATGAACTGCGCATCCAAGAAAAGTGGCTTTTTTCTGGATATCACACAATTAAACAAGCTTTATATATGAAGAAGGATTATAGCACACTGAGTTTTTCAGAGAAAGAGAGAATCTGTGAGAGTGTATTTTTCGCTAACGGACCGTATTGGCATATTTACACTGACGGAACCAGGATGCAGAACATTTTCTGCTGTGAGGAAGACTTCACAACCGGGATGTGGGCTCTTGCAGCCTCACTGCATTTGAGCAAAGAGGTACGGGCGCTCACATTTGAATTGATGACCAACCACGTACACCTGATTATAGCTGGTCAACGGGAAAATTGCATCAAGGCATTTGATCTGTTTGCAGCGAGACTCAGACTGGCGTTCCCCAAAAGACAACGGACTATCGACTGGAGCCAGTTCAAAATGGACATCCTTCCTATAGAAAGTCTCCAGGCACTGCGCAATGAAATCATCTACGCCAATCGAAATGCATTTGTAGCAAACCCGTCATATACACCGGACTCTTACCCCTGGGGAGGTGGCTGCGCATATTTCAGTCCTTGGCTTAAACATCTGATCACATCACCATTCGAAAGACTGCCAATCTTAACCCAAAGGGCATTGCTGCACACAAGAGACATATCTCCATACGCAGATTTAAGAGTAATCAGCTTAATGCCATTCATCCCATCCTTCTGCGACATCAGTCTCGGAGAAAGCATGTTCAGGGATGCCCGAAGCTACTTCAACTCACTCACCCGCAATGCCGAAGCATTCAGCCAGATAGCATCAAGGTTGAAAGACTCCATCTTCCTCACAGACGACGAACTCTACTCGGTCATCTGTTCACATATCAGCAAAGAGTATTCAGTCAAGTCGCCATCTCAATTCAGTTCCCGACAAAAGATCGACACCGCCCGCCACATGCACTTTGACTACAACGCCACCAACCAGCAGCTCAGAAGAATGCTCCGGATGGACCTCGCAATCCTGGAGGAGCTGTTTCCATAAGCTACCCTACACAGGATGGGAGTTTATGGGAGGACAGCAACAACCATCAGGATAGACTCTGAATTAAAGGCTGAATTCGACAAACTTTGCGAAGAATTCGGAATGAGCGTAAATACAGCTTTTAATATTTACGTGAAGAGCAACTTCCAGATTCTAAAGACATCGTATTCTACGAGGTCTCACTATCTGTGGATTGATATTTTCTTGTAACAGGCAACCTAAAGCATTTTCCCAAGAAGCCGTTCGTGGTCACTCCTGCAGAAATGCTCCAGATCATCAATGAGATGAAATCACAGAAGCCTGGCATATTTTCGGAGCCAACGGCAAGATTCGGCAAGAAACAGATGCCACACTAGGCTTCGTGGGACGTCCTTAGTGTAATCTTGTCTTTGGGGACGAAGTAGAATCTGACGATGTCTGTGGCGACTTCAGGGGACGACGCTATGACCAGGTCGGCCTTCTTCAAGGCTATGCGGAGCCTGTGGTGGTGGAAATGTCTCTGGAACCAGTTGTATGGATGTTCCCTTTCGACGAGGTAGCTGAGATCGTCCACCTCGACCACCCTGCGGCCGTTTTTGTCAGTATACTTTTTCATTTTTTGTCCTTTACTCTGCGAATTTAGTTAAATTTGCATTCAAAGCAATTCACCTGGAATGAAACTTAAGGGATTCATGATCGCGTTAGCCATGACACTGGCCTTCGCAGCGCAGGCGCAGGAGGACTTCCGTCACAGTATTGACACCGACCTGCACGCGCTGCGCAACTGCGTCGTTCCGGGATTTCACTACAGCTATGACGACTATCTTCAGTATGCTCCGGCGGCGTTGATCCTCGGGCTGAAGGCTTGCGGTTACGAAAGCAGAAGCGGTTGGGGCAGGATGATCGTCAGCGATGCCTTCTCGGCGGTCATAATGGCAGGAACGGTCAACGGCCTCAAATATTCGGTCGGACGCCTGCGTCCTGACGGCAGCCGTCGCAACTCCTTCCCTTCCGGGCACACGGCGACGGCATTCATGACGGCGACCATGCTGCACAAGGAATATGGCTGGAGAAGTCCATGGTTCAGCATCGGAGGCTATACGGCGGCTGCAGTGACAGGCATATCGCGCATCCTCAACAACAGGCACTGGCTGTCCGATGTCATTGCGGGAGGAGCCATAGGCATCGGTTCAGTACATCTGGGATATTTCATCACAGACTGCATATTCAAGGAGAAGGGACTATACGACGGATATGTGGATCCCGAGTTCTACTATAATCCCGCTGAGAAACATTACGTTGCAGAACTGGTATTCGGACGCAGGTTCATCCTTGGTGGAGCCGGTTACAAAGCGGCGGGCACGCTGCCTGTGCGCGGCAGCCTTGCGGGATTGTCCGCAGACGTCCCGCTGGCGCCCGGCACAGGCCTCACGGCCCGAGCCTCCAGCAGCTCCCTCACCTTCGAGTCCTCGGAGGTAATTCCTCTATACTCCACCATGGCAGGCGGATTCTACAATTTCCACTTCGCGAAGATCCTGGAACTGCAGGTCAAGGCCATGGCAGGATATGCATGGTCGGGAAGAGGTTATCTGGATAGCGAGATGGTCGACATGGCGACAAGCAAGTCAGGCGGCGATATCACCGACGGTGTCCGGGTTCCATCCCTCGGCGCAGGCGTTGCCCTTGGCGCCGGAGTCGGTCTGAGCCTCATCACAGACAACAACTTCAAGATCAAAGCCTTCGCCGACCTCGAGTCCATGAGCCTGGACAACACCCAGCCATGGCTCAGCACCCTAGTCCTGGGCTTCAGCACCGCCTGGTTCTGGTAGATCCCTGCATCAATCATACGCACAACACCCTTTTCATGGCCAACTATCGGTCAACCTGCTTCAGTACCAGACATGAACATTTTGTAGAAATTGAAAATTAATCTATCTTTGCACCTCGGATCGCTCTGGTGGTGGAATAGGTAGACACGCGGGACTTAAAATCCCGTGGACAGAAATGTCCGTACGGGTTCGATTCCCGTCCGGAGCACGTGAACAGGCTTCTCAGACAGCTGAGAGGCCTGTTTTTATTTACGGAGTGTTAAACGTACTATCCCGGCGCCTGCACTGCGGCATAATATTCTCATGGGAGCGGGAGGATATTAATGTTAGTGTGTTATGTGGTACCTTTTGATTCTGCTGGCGGTGTCTCTTGCCGTTTCAGCTTTGGGATGGATTTACTTCATCTATTTCTTCAGCATCGGTTACGGATTCGGAATTTCTGCGCTGGCTGTGGCTGTGGCGCTGATTTTCGGCAGTTCTCTCACTCTTCCGACTGCATTGATGTGCGGCGTGCTCTTCATTTTCGGATGCAGGCTCGGACTCTACCTTCTGACACGCGAGAAGCGGTCGGACGACTACAAGAAGATTCTCTACGGGCCGGACGCGGCGAAGAAGAAGCCGCTCGGCGTGGTCATCGTCGTGTGGATCTTCTGCGCTCTGCTTTATGTGGGCCAGATCAGTCCTCTGGCTTTCTATCTCGGAAATTCTGCCGGAGGTGCGGAGGTTCATGAGGGATGGGTATGGGCAGGAACGGCTATCGCCGCGTGCGGCGTGGCGCTCGAGGCATGGTCGGATGCCGTCAAGGCAAGGGCGAAGAAGAAGGACCCGAAGCGGTTCGTTACCTGTGGTCCATACAGACTGGTCCGTTGTCCTAACTATCTGGGCGAGATCATCATATGGACAGGATCGTTCCTGATCTGCTTCGGAGCCAGCTGCACCGTATGGCAATGGGTGATAGCCGCCATAGGATACATAGGAATCATCTATGTGATGTTCAGCGGAGCGCGAAGGCTCGAACTCCGCCAGACGCAGACATACGGCAAAGACCCCGAATTCCAGGCGTACACCCGCACCACCCCGCTCCTCCTGCCGTTTATTCCGATATACTCCCTCGCAAAGCACAAATGGCTGCAGGCATAGGCGCAGCAGGCCTGGCGCACAACCAACTGATTCTCAACGCCTTACAGAAACCTCGTGCCGCCCGGAGGGAGCACGAGGTTCGCATAACATGCTGGCAGTCAATGATTTGAACGCCAGCGATTTATCCAAATTTCTGCGGTCAGAACGGGAAGAGGAGCGGAAGGACGAAGACCATCACTACTCCCATGAGGATCTGGAGCGGGAGGCCGACCTTCACGTAATCCATGAAAGTGTACTGACCAGCCGACATGACGAGCGCGTTAGGCGGTGTCGAGAACGGCGAGGCGAAGCACATGCTCGCCGCAACCGTTACCGCGAACATGAACGGAACAGGGCTTACGCCTATCTGCATCGCGCACTGGAGCGCTATCGGCGCCATGAGGACCGCCGTCACCGTGTTGCTTATGAATATTGTCATCACCGATGTCACGGCGTAGATGCCGGCCAGCAGGAGACGCGGGCCGCTGCCGCCGAGGCCTGTGACTATCGATCCCGAAATCATCTCTGACACACCTGTCTTCTCGAGTGCTATGGACATCGGAAGCATCGCCGCGAAGAGCACTATGGTCTGCCAGTTTATGGTCTTGTATGCCGCCTCAACACTACGGACGCAGCCAGTTATGACCATGAGGACTGCTGCAAGAAGCACTGCGGTCACGGGCGCTACAGGAATGTCGTCCATCACCATCATCACAATCATTCCGATCATGATCAGGGCTGCCACCGGAGCCTTGTAGTCCAGCGTCACCTTCGCAGCCTCCTGCAGAGGCTCTCCGAGAACCACCCAGTTGGACGACTCGTTCTTCATGCGGGCGATGTCCGACCATGCTCCCTGCACGAGAAGGACGTCTCCGTCATGCATCTTCTGAGTGCCGAGATCATTCAAGATGTAATCCTTCTTCCTCCTGATACCTAACACGTTGACATTGAACTTACTGCGGAAGCCGGCCTCGATGATGGTCCTGTTGATCATTGACGATGTCGGCATTATGAGGATCTCGGCCACTCCGATATCAAAGAAGTCAAGCGATGGGTTTGAAGAACTTCCTTCGATCTCGTCAGTATGCCTGTCCAGCATACGGAACTTATAATCTTCAGCGAATCTTTCAATCTGCTCCGGAGTTCCTGACAGATAAAGGACATCACCCGGCTTGAGCACCAGGTCTGGAGAGGCAAGCTTCTGATTGACAGTGCGTACGAAGCGATTCTGACCGGCACTACGGCGAAGTTCGAGTATGTTTATGCCGTATTCCCTGTATACATTCAGCTCGGCAACCGTCTTGCCTATGGCCGGAGAATCCTCCTCCTTGATGTGTACGCGGAAGAGGTTGTCGGTCACACCGTATTCATTCACCAATTCGTCAAACGACTTGCCTGTCTTCTTCTTGTCCTTTGCCTTGTCCTTCGGAGCGAGCATCTTTGTCACAGGAAGAAGGTACAGTATGCCCACCACGAGCGTCACCAGACCCACCGGGAGGAAGGAGAAGAACGCAAGCGGCTCGTAGCCGGCGCTCTCAAGGGTGTCGCTGACGATAAGGTTGGGCGGCGTACCGATGAGGGTCATCATGCCTCCCATGCTGCTGGCGAAGGCCAGAGGCATGAGCAGGCGGCGTGGCGAGGTGCCTGCCGCAGCGGCCATGCTGACCACGATCGGCAGCATCAAGGCCACTGTGCCTGTGTTGCTGACGAACATTCCTATCGCCGATGTCACTATCATCACAAGGAGGAAAAGACGGATCTCGCTGTTGCCTGCGAGTGTCATCACCTTGCTGCCTATCATCTTTGCCAGACCTGTCTGGAATATGCCGCCTCCGACTATGAACAGTCCGACCATCATTATGACTGTCGTGTTGGAGAAGCCCGAGAGGCCTTCAGCCGGTGTGAGGACCTGGCAGAGCAGCAGCGCCAGAAGGGCGCAGATGGCCACGAGGTCCGACCTCACCTTGCCGCTGACAAAGAGTATAGCCGAAATCAATAATATTATCAGTGTCGCTATCATATCTCGTTACTGTTTCATTCAAAAGCACAAAAACGAGCGAATTTGTGCTTTTAAACCCTTTTTTACTGGTCTAAAGCACAAAACAGGGCCTTTTTGTGCTTTTAAAAATCATCTGTGCAAAGTTACTAATAAATGAGCACACCTTCTATGCCTTCAAGGGGACGGAAAGTGTATTTTTCACTTCACCTATCACAAAGATGCTGTGCAGGGATCCGATGCAGTCCAGATCACCAAGGGTGCCCAGGACGAAGTTCTGGTAGTCCTGCATGCTGCGGGCATATATCTTCAGCTGGTAATCATAGTCTCCGGAAGTGTTGAAGCATTCCACGACCTCGTCAATGTCCGCGATCACCGATGTGAACTGCCTGCTGAATTCCTTGCTGTGATGCTTCAGACGCACATTGCACAGGACCATGATGCCGTTACCGGCCTTGATAGGGTCCACAACTGCTACATATTTCTTGATATAGCCCTCCCTCTCCAGTCTCTTCTGACGCTCGAAAACAGGTGATGGCGAAAGATTCACCTTTGCCGCCAGTTCCTTGGTGGTCAGTTTGGCGTCCTTCTGCAGCTCGCGAAGGATCAGAATGTCAGTTTTGTCCAATGTTTCCATATCTTTAGATTTCTTTCTCATTCGCTTCAGCGACTTCGTCGATGACGCCACTTACTTCATTCGGCTAAAACGGCAATCATACAGAATATTTTTCTGCAATAAACAATATTATCAACAAATTTAGAATAATTTTCCGAATTTTTCGGAAAGGTTGCATATATTACACCATTATATCATCTTTGTAACCCCATAAACAGAGAAAATAATGTATCTTTGCACGTTTTTGTGCCGGCCGGTAAACGGCTGAGACAGAACGCCTACAACTATGATAAGAAAGGAATATATACATAACGGCATCTTTGAATTCGAGGCTGGAGGAAACGTGAGCGGGCTCAAGGTAATCTATCACTGTTCGGAGCGCGAGTGGCAGAAGGACGACGAGCGCAAGGTGATATGGATATGCCATGCGCTTACGGCCAATTCCGACGCTGAGGACTGGTGGCCGGAGCTGGTGGGGCCGGGAAGGCTTTTCGACACTGAAAAGTATTTCGTGATATGCGCCAACATGCTCGGATCGGCATATGGTTCGTCAGGACCTTCAAGCATATGCCCCGAGACCGGAAAGCCATACTATTTCGATTTCCCACGCGTGACAGTGCGTGACATTGTCCGTGCAAATGACCTTGTGCGCAGGCATCTGGGCATTGAGCACATAGACTTCATGGTCGGCGGGTCGATCGGAGGATTCCAGTCAGTGGAGTGGTCCATCATGGAGCCCGAAGTGATAAAGAGAGCTGTTTATATAGCATGCGGAGTCAGGGTGACTCCTTGGCTGACAGCGTTCAACGAATCCATGAGGATGGCTCTCGAGGCGGACCCGACCTTCCGCGAGTGCGCTTCGCTCAAGGGCGGCGAGGCCGGCCTGAGGTGCGCGCGAAGCCTCGCACTGATCTCGTACAGGAGCTATGAGGGCTACAATGCGACCCAGTGGGAGAAGGACGAGGACTGCATGTTTGCAGACAGGGCGGGATCATATCAGAGATATCAGGGCAAGAAGCTGTCGGACCGTTTCGATGCATATTCATATTACTATCTGTGCGGATCGGTGGACAGCAACAATGTGGGAAGAGGAAGAGGCGGAGTGGATAAGGCGCTCAGGAGCATAAGGACCGAGTGTACTGTGATAGGCATCGACAGCGACAGGCTGTTCCCGGTAGAGGAGCAGAAGCATATGGCTTCTGTCATACCCGGGGCCACATATCACGAAATCACCTCAAAATTCGGCCACGACGGCTTCCTCCTCGAGAACGACCAGCTTACAGAAATAATAAAACCTTTATTGCCATAGACCAGACACTGTCATGTCGAGCATAGTCGAGACATCCATATGACGGATTTCTCCACTCACTACGTTCGGTCGAAATGACAAATAGCCACGGGCGGCCAGGGTTTTCAAACCCCATTCACCGTCCCAATATAATAGAGATAAAGAAGTTAATATATGCAAGTATTGAAATTCGGCGGCAGTTCGGTTGCCAATGCGGACAACATGTCAAAGGTTGTGGACATCGTCACAAAGGCGGTGGACCGCGACAGGACCATCCTTGTGGCATCTGCCATCAGCGGATGCACCGACACACTCATCAAGATCGGACACCTCGCATCACAGCGCGACGACAGCTACAAGGCACTCATCGACGAGCTGCAGCATAAGCATCACGAGATAATCAGGAACTTCCTCCCGCTGGAGAAGCAGGACGAGTCAAAGGAAGTCTGCGACTCCCTCTTCGACTCCCTCAGGAGCATCTCGCAGGGCGTTTTCCTCCTCGGAGAGCTCTCCCCTGCCAGTCTTGACGCAATCCAGGGCTTCGGCGAACTGTGGTCTACAAAGATCCTCGCCACCAAGCTGGCATCGATAGGAATCGCTACAAAGTGGATCGATTCCCGCAAGATCATCCGCACGGTAGCAAAGGGCGACAAGAACATCGTGGATATCCAGAAGACATATTCACGCATCAACGAAATGGTCGAGAGCAACCCGATCACGCAGCTATTCGTGCTGCCGGGCTTCATAGCTTCCGACAAGCAGGACCGCACCACGACCCTCGGTCGCGGCGGCTCCGACTACACAGCTTCGCTCTATGCAGTCGGCTGCAAGGCGCGCGTTCTGGAGATCTGGACCGACGTACCGGGCATGATGACATCGAATCCTAAGGTAGTGCCGACAGCACGCACCATCAGCAACATATCATACAAAGCAGCGCTTGAGCTCTCGCACTTCGGAGCGAAGGTCATCTATCCGCCTACCATTCAACCGGTTGTGGCCGAGGGTATTCCTATCTATGTGAAGAACACCTTCGAACCTGAAGCATTCGGCACGCTCATCGAGAAGCACCCGCCACGCAGCAAGGACTCTGTAATCGGAATCTCCAATTCCGACAACATAGCCCTCCTCTCACTGGAAGGCAGCGGCATGGTCGGCATCCCGGGTTTCTCAAGCCGCCTGTTCGAGACACTGAGCCAGAACGACATCAACATCATCCTCATCACTCAGGCTTCATCAGTGCACACAATGTGCATCGCAGTGTCCGAGAAGGACGCCGAGAAGGCGCGCGAAGCGGCTGACAGGTGCTTTGCATATGAGATATCGCTCGGAAAGCTCAACCCTCTGAAGGTGGAGAAGGGATTCTCCATCGTATGTCTTGTGGGAGATGATGTACTTAACCAGAGCGGAGCGACCGGAAGGATGCTTGCGGCCCTCGGACGCAACAGCATTCCTGTCAGGGCGACAGCTCAGGGTTCTTCGGAGAGGAACATCTCGGTGATCATCTCGTCATCAGACACTGACGCCGCCATCCGCACCATCCACAACGAGTTCTTCGACCGCAGAAGCGGAAAGGACATCCACCTCTTCATTGCAGGATACGGAGTTGTCGGAAAGGCTCTCGTGGACATCATCAGCAAGAACCGAGAGAAGATCGAGAAGCGCACTGGACGACGCCTTCATATATGTGGACTGTCAAACAGCCGCAGATTCATCCTGGACAAGAACGGCCTGTCTCTCGACAACATACAGGAACAGCTGAACAATGGCATCAGCTCGGCTGACGAGGCATACTTCACACATCTTGCAACCCTCTCTCTTGAGAATTCTGTATTCGTGGACTGCACTGCTTCAGCAGACATCGCATTCAAGTACATGAATCTCTTCAAGAAGGGATATTCAGTGGTTGCATGCAACAAGATCACGTTCTCATCACCATACAAACAGTATGCAGCCCTGAAGGAAGCAGCTATCGAGATCGGAGCGACACTTCGCTATGAGACCACAGTAGGAGCAGCCCTCCCTATTCTGGAGTCCATCTCACGCAGCGTGCACAGCGGCGACGAGATCCTCCGCATCGAGGCAGTCCTTAGCGGCACGCTGAACTACATCTTCAGCAACTATGCTGGAGGAGAAGGCGGAACATTCGCAGAGGTGGTGAAGAGGGCGCAGGAGGCCGGATACACCGAGCCGGACCCGCGTCTCGACCTGAGCGGACGCGACGTGCTCCGCAAGCTGCTGATCCTCTCGCGTGAGGCAGGAGTCGGCATCGACGAAAAGGATGTGGAGATATCCGCACTGCTGCCTGAAGATTTCTTCGAGGGAGACGTGGATGCATTCTATGCAAAGCTTGCAGAGAATGAAGAGATGTTTGCGGCGAGATACAACGAGGCAGCATCAAAGGGTCTGAGACAGAGGTTCATAGCATCATTGGTAAAGGATGACGAAGCACCATTTGGATACAAGGCGAAGATCGGACTGGAGGCCATAGACAGCACCCATCCGCTGCATAACCTCTGCGGCACTGACAACGCAGCCCTCATCCAGACTGACTTCTACCCGTCACCACTGGTCATCCAGGGCGCCGGTGCAGGAGCATACCAGACAGCATCCGGTGTTCTAAACGATATCATCGTTTAGAACACCGGACGCTGTCCGCTGTTTAACCCCCAGTCGCCTCCGGCGACAGCCCCGAGGGGCACACCGACCACTCACTACGTTCGGGTCGGGCGACATCGCTGCTTCGATGTTGCAAGCAACATCTCGCTGACGCGAGTGTCGCGGCGCTGAAGCGCCTTTATAAGATAACACATATATAGTATGGAACAGAAGAAATATAGGTTCGAGACTTTGCAGGTCAGGGCCGGACAGGAGATCGATCCTGTTTCGAAGGGTACTGCTGTGCCTATATACCAGAGCACGGCATATACTTTTGACAGCATGGAGTATGGAGCTGAGCTTTTTGAACTCAAGCGTCCCGGAAACATATACACACGCATCACCAACACCACAAACGAGGTGTTCGAGAAGAGGATGGCGGCCCTTGAGGGCGGCGTCGCTGCAGTCTCGACTGCATCGGGCCAGTCTGCCGTATTCCTTTCAATCACCAACATCTGCGGCCCTGGTGACAACATCGTAGCCCAGCCGTTCCTCTATGGAGGCACATTCACAATGTTCGCCATCACCCTGCGTGACATGGGCATCGAGGTACGCTTTGCTGAAAGTGATCTTATAGAGGATCTGGAGGCACTTGTGGACAGCCGTACAAAGGCGATTTATCTGGAAAACCTCGGCAATCCGGCGTTCAACATTCCCGACTATGAGCCTATCATCGAGATGGCTCACCGAAAGGGTATATGCGTGATGGTGGACAACACATTCGGAATGGGAGGATACCTTTTCCGCCCGTTCGAATGGGGTGCAAACGTGTCCATCCATTCTGCCACGAAGTGGATCTGCGGTCATGGCACCGCTCTCGGAGGAGTTGTGGTAGACGGAGGAAACTTCGACTGGACTGCTGAGAAGTATCCGCTTCTTGCCGCTCCTTCAGAAAGCTATCACGGACTTGTATACAAGGATGTGTTCGGTCCTGCAGCATTTGCCGGACGCGTACGCGTGGACGGTCTGCGCAACATAGGCCCTGCAGCATCTCCATTCAACTCCTTCCTTATGCTCCAGGGTCTGGAGACCTTGTCGCTCAGAGCGGAGCGCTGCTGCGCCAACACACTCGCAGTGGCTGAGTTCCTGGAGAAGCACCCGGCAGTGGAAAGCGTGAACTACCCTGGCCTGAAGAGCAATCCATACCATGAACTCGGCTGCAAATACCTCAGGAACGGATTCGGAGGAGTGCTTACATTCCGCGTCAAGGGAGGATTCGAGGCAGCGTCCGCGCTTGTTACGCGTCTGGAGCTCATTCTCCATGTAGGCAGCGTGGGCGACGCCAAATCACTCATAGTGCACCCTGCATCGACAACTCACTCCCAGCTCAGCCCTGCAGAGCAGGTAGCAGCAGGGGTATACCCTAACATGCTCCGCCTCTCGGTCGGTATAGAAAACGTAGACGACCTCATAGCCGACCTTGAATCTGCGCTATAAGTACCTTTGCTCAAAGGAAAAGAGACATATACACAAAACTGAACAACAAACCTTGATAAATTCAGCGCGAAGAGCTAGCAAGTCCCCTTTCCGAGAAAGGGGATTTAGGGGATAGGTAACGTGGACATATTTTCATATTTCTGCACTACCTTTGCTCAAAGAAACGGAGGCACAAACATAAAATAGAAATAACAACATAAGAAAATATGAAAGTAGCTGTAGTAGGTGCCACAGGACTGGTTGGCACAAGAATGCTGGAAGTGCTCGCAGAGAGGAACTTCCCTGTAACGGAACTCATTCCGGTTGCATCATCAAAATCGGTAGGTCGCAAAATCACATTCCAGGGTAAGGAGTGGACTGTGGTGAGCGCTGAGGACGCGATCGCCGCACGCCCGGACCTCGCCCTCTTCTCTGCCGGCGGCGGCACATCGGCCGAGCTCGCGCCGAAGTTCGCGGCAGTCGGAACCAGAGTGGTGGACAACTCGTCACAGTGGCGCATGGACCCGACAAAGAAGCTTGTCGTTCCTGAGATCAACGGCGACGTGCTCGAAGAGTCCGACTACATCATCGCTAACCCTAACTGCTCGACAATCCAGATGCTCCTGCCTCTGTGGCCTCTTCACAAGGCATACACCATCAAGCGTGTGGTAGTATCTACATATCAGTCAGTTACAGGAACAGGCTACAAGGCGATGGACCAGATGACCGCAGAGCGCGAAGGCGGCAAGTGGGGCGAGTACCCTGCCGTATATCCGCATCCGATAGACCAGAACATCCTTCCTCATATCGATTCATTCCTTGAGAGCGGATACACCAAGGAGGAAATGAAGATGGTCAACGAGACACACAAGATCTTCGCTGACGACAGCATCGGAGTGTCTCCGACCACTGTCCGCGTCCCTGTTCAGGGTGGCCACTCGGAGTCGATCAACCTCGAGTTCGAGAAGGAGTTCGATATGGCTGACGTAAAGAGGATGATGGAAGAGATGCCTGGTGTAACTCTCCAAGACGATCCTGCAAACAATGTATACCCTATGCCTCTCTATGCATGGGGCAAGAATGACGTGTTCGTAGGACGCTTCCGCCGCGACCCTTCTGTAAAGTCGGGCCTCAACTTCTGGTGCGTAGCCGACAATCTCCGCAAAGGAGCTGCGACAAACGCTGTGCAGATCGCAGAGAAACTCATCGAAAAAGGCTTCCTGCCCAAGGAGTAATTACTTCTTCCGATCAGCAAGATGCTTTTCCCATGCCCATGCTGAGGCAAGGGTCTCCTCGACGGTGCGCTCGGCTTTCCAGCCGAGCTCTTCGTTGGCGAGAGCCGTATCTGCCCAGATAGCCACCACATCACCAGGACGACGATCTACGAACCTGTAGTTCAGTTTGACGCCATTGACTTTCTCGAATGCTGTCACGAGCTCGTATACCGAGACCGGACGACCCGTGCCGACATTGAAGATTTCATAACCTGCCTTCATCCTTCCATCGACCATTCTAGATACGGCTGCGACGTGAGCCTTAGCAAGGTCCACAACGTCAATATAGTCACGAAGGCATGTACCGTCCTCTGTAGGATAGTCGTTGCCGAAGATGCTCAGACACTCCCGCTTACCGATGGCGGTCTGTGTGATGAACGGGACAAGATTGTTAGGGACACCTCTTGGAAGTTCGCCGATAAGGGCTGACGGATGCGCTCCGATAGGATTGAAGTAACGGAGGGCTATGCCCTTTACAACACCTTCTGAAGCAGCTGTGGCCGCCACGACGTCACGAAGAATGTCTTCGCACATCTGTTTGGTGTTTCCATAAGGCGATGTTGCCGGCAGACGTGGAGTCTTCTCTGTCACAGGAAGCACTTCCGCCTCGCCATAGACTGTAGCCGACGACGAGAAGAGGACATTACATCCACCATGGTTCTTTGCCGCTTCAAGGATGTTAAGAAATGATACGAGGTTGTTTCTATAATACATGACCGGCTGTGCTACAGACTCTCCCACAGCCTTGAATGCAGCGAAGTGGATGACAGCATCGATCCTGTGTTCGGTGAAGACCTTGTCTACCGATGCATAGTCGCAGCAGTCTATCTGATAGAAAGGAATATCTTCCTTTCCTGTAATCTTCCTGACGCCTTCAAAACAGGTCAGGTCGCAGTTTGAAAGATTGTCTGCCACCACGACTTCATAGCCTGCGGCAATGAGTTCAACCGTTACATGGCTGCCGATGTAGCCGGCGCCACCTGATACCAATACTTTCTTTGACATAATCGATCTAGTACAGTGGTGAAGGATAGATACCGTTGTCTGCAAACTCCTGGAACTTGGCTACAACTCCGGGACGGTCCTCCTGGAAAGTCACTCCGAACCAGCGTGAAGGCGTCTTGAGAAGTTCGCATTTACCTTCGCCGCTCTTTATGAGACAGTCGATTGCATACGGGATATAGAACTCTGACTTGAGTTCGCCGATATTCTTCTGCAGGAATGCTGTGAATATTTCCCCGCTCTTTTCGAAATAATCAGGAGTGAAGCCCCACATGTTCATAGAGCAGAGAGACTTTGGAGCCAGCTCCACAGTCTCGCCTGTGACACTGTTCTCGCCATAGATCTTTCCATCTGCCGCTTTTGCAATCTTATGGTGTTCCACCACATCCGTAAGAAGACCATCTGCTCCGGAAGCACCGATTCCGCGAGACACTCCGCCTGACTCCGAGAGAGTATTGTCCAGTTCAAATCCTACGAGAGCATATTCTCCTGTCTTGCCTTCATGAGCCCTGAGCCAATCACCAAGAACCCGGAAAGACTCCTTTCCATAGTAGTCATCTCCATTGATGACCGCAAACGGTTCCTTTATGACTTCCGCAGCCATAAGCACAGCATGAGCTGTTCCCCATGGCTTGACACGTTCAGGATTGAGGGTGAATCCTTCCGGAATCTTATGCAGTTCCTGGGTTACGAACTGAAACTCGAGAGGTTCTCCGTCAATGCATTTCACATTGCTGTATTTCTGCTTCACGAGCTCTTCCATCTGCTCCTTGAAGTATTCGCGTACAATGTAAACAACCTTTCCGAAGCCGGCCTGAACGGCATCGTAGATGGAATAATCTATGATTGTCTCTCCTGATGGACCGAGAGTGTCAAGCTGCTTCAGTCCGCCATAACGGCTGCCCATTCCGGCGGCCAATACCAATAGTGTAGGTTTCATTATCCGATGATTTTATTTGCTATGTCAATGATCTGTTGGGCAAGCGCATCAGCCGCCTCTTTTGTTGCGGCCTCTGCGTAGATGCGGATGATAGGCTCGGTGTTCGAGCGACGGAGATGCACCCACTCTCTGCGCGTCTCGAAAGAAACCTTAACACCATCAATGGTGTTGATTTCCTCTGCTGCAAAAACCGTCTTCACCTCATCAAGGATCCTGTCGATGAGAGCCCCGTCAGAAAGTTCTATCTTGTTCTTTGCTATCACATACTGCGGATAGGTCTTGAGGAGCTCGGAAACCTTCATCTTCTTATATGCAAGGTTGGTGAGGAAAAGAGCCACGCCGACCATTGCATCACGCCCGTAATGGAGCGCAGGATATATCACGCCTCCGTTGCCCTCTCCACCGATGAGCGCCCTGCATTCCTTCATCTTTGTCGTCACATTGACCTCACCTACAGCAGCTGCGAAATATTCTCCGCCATACTGCTCAGTCACATCGCGAAGCGCACGTGAAGAAGAAAGGTTTGATGAAGTCGCCATCTTATATGGCACCTCGGCCCCTCTTGACAACAGGTAATCTGCAACGCTCACAAGTGTATATTCCTCGCCGAACGGCTGGCCGTTCTCGCAGATCAGGGCCAGACGGTCTACATCAGGGTCAACTGAGATGCCAAGATCAGCACCGTTTGCAACAACTGCCTCGCTGAGTTCGACCAGATTTGCAGGAAGCGGCTCAGGATTATGTGCGAACTCGCCTGTAGGCTCACAGTTCACACACACGCACTCGACTCCCATACGCTCGAGAAGACGAGGCATGATGATGCCACCGACTGAATTGACCGCATCAAGAGCAACCTTGAATCCTGCCGCACGGACAGCCTCAACATCCACAGCAGGCAGAGCCAGCACCGCGTCAATATGTGCGTCAGTGAACTCCTTTTCCTCGACAACGCCAAGGTCTTCCACTTGAGCGAATGTAAAGTCCTCATCCTCTGCACAAGCGAGGACTGCTGCTCCTTCTTCTGCATTCAGGAACTCGCCCTTCTCATTAAGAAGTTTCAGGGCATTCCACTGCTTAGGATTGTGGGAAGCTGTCAGGATGATACCTCCGTCAGCCTCTTCAAACACCACTGCCATCTCCGTAGTAGGAGTAGAGCAGAAGCCTGCCTTGACAACGTCGACACCACATGCGATCAGCGTACCGCATACAAGGTGTTCGACCATGTCACCGGAAAGACGGGCATCCTTGCCGACAACGACTTTGTAGCGCTCACGGCTAGGCTTCGGGCGACGCTCGCGCATCTTCTCACAATATGCATAAGTGAATTTGACTATATCGAGTGGAGACAATCCTTCGCCCGGTGCTCCGCCTATGGTGCCGCGGATGCCTGAAATCGATTTGATGAGTGCCATCTTATGGTTGTTTTTAATCATACAAATTTACTTATTTTCCCCTAACATCTTTACAAAAAACATGTAATTTTATATCAAAGATACCCGCTGAAACATAATAATTATGAAAAATATTCTTGTATTTATCTTTGCCTTGATAGCTGTACTCTGCATGACTTCGTGCTCTGACCGTGGAGATGAGTATGGCTACGTCATCAAGGACGACATGCAATTTACAAAACTCCGGCCCGTCAGGCAGGTCAGGCTTCAATACCAGATTTCACACGCGGTGAATGGGACAATCTCGACGGACTGAAACTGCAAATTAAAGAGATGGAAAACATCTGATTCAACACATAAGCAAAAGCACAAATAAACGCCATTTTGTGCTTTAGAGACAGAAAATCCGGGTCAAAAGCACAAATAAACGCCATTTTGTGCTTTTAACCCGGATTCTATTGCTTAAACACTTTTACCGTTAGAATGAGAATACGATTATCTTCCACATTATGAGGACTGCGACTATGGTCTTCAGCCCTGTGCCGGTTATGAATCCGAGGAAGGAACCGACTGCTGCCTTGAAGGCATCCATGGCACTTTTCTTACCCCAGTAGAGTTCTGAGAGGAACGCTCCGAGGAAGGAGCCGAGGATCATGCCGACCGGGGTGAATATGATGCCGATGATGAGACCGGCCATGGCACCGCGCTCGGCATACCTGCTTCCGCCTGTGACCTTGGTGAAATACATAGGGACCACATAATCCACGACAGACACAATAAGGACTATGACTCCCCATATGACCAAAGTCTTGAGCTGCATCTCCTCCGGACCCCATATATAAAGAAGCAGGAGTCCGATCCAGCTGAAAGGAGTACCAGGAAGACCAGGAAGGATACTGCCGGCAATGCCGATGACACCGGCCAATATCGCCAAAATAACAATTACCGTTTCCATATTAATAATCTTTGATCTCGTCATCAGGTAGTGGGTGGTAAAACCGTGGCCGCCCGTGGCCTCGTGAACGGGAGGGGCCCGCGACGAAGTCGTGGGAGGGATTTAGTTTTACCACCCACTACCTGATGCTATTCTTTAGACATTATATCTTCTACTTCTGATGATTTGATCGGGAGGCGATGCGGGCCGAGGCGACGGGCTCCTTCCGGAGTCACGAGGACGTCGTCCTCAAGGCGGATGCCGCCAAAGTCGTAGTAGTCTGCCAGCTTCTCATAGTTCACGAATCCCCTGTCGGTGCCTTCCCTCTTCCACTGCTCTATGAGCGCAGGGATGAAATATATGCCCGGCTCATCCGAGATCACATGTCCCGGCTTCAGGTCACGGGCCATACGCAGATTGCCCATTCCCAGAAGCGGAGAACGCTGACGTTCGTCACCATATCCCACATAGTTCTCTCCGAGGTCCTCCATGTCATGCACATCAAGACCCATGTTGTGTCCAAGTCCGTGAGGCATGAAGAGGCCCGAAATGCCGCAGGCAACCATCTCGTCCACATCTCCACGCACGAAATCCAGTGCCTTCAGCTGCTCAAGCATAAACTTCACGGTCGCGCAGTGGACATCCCAGTATGAAGTGCCAGGCCTTGTAAGGCTGAACGCCAGCTCATTCGCCTGCTCCACGATGTCATAGATCTCACGCTGCTTTGTGGTGAACCTTCCACTGCATGGATATGTACGGGTGAAGTCTGAAGCATAATGAGTATTGCTCTCAGCTCCTGCATCCACGACGAGCAGACGTCCCGGAGTGATGATCTGATGGTGGCTGTGATTGTGAAGAGTCTCACCATTCTGCGAGAGGATCGTAGTGAAAGACACCCCCCAGCCCTTCGAGAGGGTAACGCCCTCCATCCTGCCGACGATGTCCTGCTCCAGCACGCCCGGCTTGCAGCCTCTGCGTGCCTCAGTATGCATCCAATATCCAAGCTCGCATGCCTTGTCGATCTCCTCGATCTCGCATTGTTCCTTGATCAGACGCATAGCCACGACTGACTTCACAAGCTCCTCGGAAGCTCCACCTGCTGCAACAGGAGCCACCTTGCGCACAGCCGCATTCGGCTTGCCTGTCAGCTCCGCAAGCTTCATCTGGTTGTAATACCTTGCAGGCGGAAGGAAATGCACAGGACGTCCTGCAGCAACGGCAGCCATGACAGCCTTGTCAAACTCCGCCAGCGGCAGAGTCTTCGCGCATCCTATCGCCTCACCCTTTGACGCCACAGTCGGCTGCGGGCCCATCCAGATGATATCATCTATATCCACATCATTGCCGTACAGGCATTCGTCAGCGCTGTCCAGATCCAGCACAGCTGCAAACCAAGGCTCATCAATGCCCCAGTAATAGATGAAATTGCTGTCCTGACGGAACTTGTAGTCATTGCCGCGGTAGTTCATCGCAGCATCGACATTGCCGAGGAACACAGCGATACCCCTGTTGCCCTCAACGGTCCTTGCCGCCATCTGCTCAAGCAGCACGCGGCGGCGGTTTATGTAAATATTCGGTTCAAACATATATTAGTGTTTTAGATTCCTCCACTTCGGTCGGAATGACAATTTAATGGTCGAGTGACATTTAACGGTCGGGTGACATTTAACGGTCGGAATGACAATTATCGTACTTCGAGATAAACATCGTTGTCCGCCGCGAAGGCGAGCTTCATATGTCTTGTCTTCGGCAGGTTTTCAAAGACCACCATGTCCACGAAAGCGTCGTGGCCGGTATTCTTCCATGCTGGAGTCTGCTTTTCTGCTGTCAAAGTCCATTCCTTTCCGTCTTTTGAAGTGTAAAGCGACAAGGTTGAAGGAGGGACTATGCCGTCCTTATGGCAGTTCAGCATGCGGACAATGACCTCTGACGAAGCGTCTTCCAGGACTACCTCATGTGATCCCGCAGCATATACATCCCATGGATCATCCACATCCTCCAAGGCCACAGGGCCGCGGTTTCCGATGAAGAAATCCTCGGCAAGAGACCAATATTCATCTCCAGAAAGCCAGGTCATATAGTCCTCATAAGCCTTCGCTGACCACTCAGGCTGACCGAGCGGATATTCAGACGCAGGGTCGTCGAACAGGCCGCACATTATGAAGGATACTATCCTCTCCGCACCGCCTTCGGTGGCGGCAGCAAGCTGCGAAAGCAGTCTAGGGAACGGTGCAGGGACAAGAGCCGATGTGCGGTCGTTGGTTCCTCTTTCCCATGCGAAAGTCTCGCAGTTGGCCCACATCTCCACTCCTGTCTTGTCATGGATGGCGCGGAGCTTCTTCCAGTTGTTGCGGAGGTTTGTCAGAGGATATCTCTCACGGACGCAGCCGATCTCGTCCTGATATGCTATGATGTCGACTTTCAGCCTTGAGAGCTGCTCCTCATAGCGGGGATCGTGGAAATCCGAGTTGAATATCCCGTATGGCGAGATGAGGATCTTTGCTGCAGGGGTCAGTTCACGGGCACGTGCCGTGAGCGCATTCACCGCCTCGACTGCATAGTCTGTAAGCACCGGACCAAGGCAGTCCTCTACCGGAAGATACCATCCATGGAATGCCTGATGATCTCCATACAGTCCTGCAAGCTCCTCCATCATCTCTATCTGGCGTCCCTTGATTGCCGGATCGCGCAGGTTGTCGTCCTGATCTTTCGCCCATCCTGTGCTCATGAACACCTTCATTCCGTGCTCGGCAGCAGCATCCATGATAGCATCCACCGGACTCTGCCTGTCGGCAGGATAGTGCCATTCCATGAGCTTGGAAGGATAGTATGCCTTCTCTTCATTTGCAACAGACATGAATATCAGATATTCCATGCCCATCTTCTTCATCTCTGCTATCTTAGCCGTCCACATCTGAGGGTCCGTACCATCCATATCTGCAGGGTTGGTATACTTGTTCCTGACATCCTGATAAGGAAGATTGATGAATGTTCCGGTGATCGGAAGCGCCTCCTTCTGAGCGGAAGGTCTGCCGCATGACAGCACCGTTACTGCCATGAGGAATATATATACAAGTCTCTTCATAGTCACAAAATTAAGAATTTTACCTATATTTACCATATTATTTAGAAATGAGATATGAAAAGAATCCTTACTGTTTTCTTCTGCATTGCGGCTGTTCTCACAACATCGGCGCAGACCCAGCGCGAGCGCCTCAACTTTGACAAGGACTGGCAGTTCGCCTTCGGCGACGCCTCGTCGCCAGCCAAGGACTTTGGCTGCGGCACCGAGTATTTCAACTATCTGACAAAGGCGGCATCGATCCACAACGAAGGACCGTATTCTCAGAAATTCGATGCTTCAGGATGGGTTTCAGTGGATCTGCCTCACGACTGGGTGGTGGACCTTCCATACGCAGGCGAAGCAAGCCATAGCCATGGGTATAAAACCGTAGGATATAAATATCCGGAAACCAGCGTCGGTTGGTACAGAAAGACTTTCACAATCCCTGCCGAGGACTACGGAAAGCACATCTGGATGCAGTTTGACGGCATTTTCCGCGATGCGCGCATATGGGTGAACGGATTCTATCTCGGACATGAGCCCAGCGGCTATGCGACCCAGACCTACGACGTATCGGAATATCTGAACTACGGCGGAGAGAACCTTGTATGCGTACGCGCGGACGCCACTCTGGAGGAGGGATGGTTCTATGAAGGAGCTGGCATATACAGGCATGTATGGTTGAACAAGGCTTCCAAGATACATGTGGCTCCGTTCGGAACATTCGCTTACTCGGAGTTCGCAGTGCCATACAGCCTTCGCGGCGAGGCCGGCCCAGACTTGTCGCTTGCCTCCCTTCACATCGAAACCACTGTGCAGAACATGGGCGCAACCACTTCAGGATACTCCGTAAGACACATTCTGAAGGATGCTGACGGAAACGTAGCAGGCACTGCAGATGCTGGCGGAGAGCTTATCGAGGCCAAGGCCTCTCATGTCACCAAGACCGCAATTCCTGTGGAAAATCCACACCTGTGGAGCTGCGAAGACCCTTATCTTTATACTATCGTGACCGAGGTTTCCGTAGGCGGAGAAGTAGTTGATTCGTATGAGACTGTGACTGGAATCAGGCATATCGCCTTCGATCCTGACCGCGGATTCTTCCTCAACGGAAAGTCTGTGAAGCTGAAGGGCGTGAACATGCACCAGGACCATGCAGGAGTCGGCGCCGGCATTCCTGACGGACTCCAGGAGTGGAGGCTTCTCCAGTTGAAGAAATTCGGTTGCAACGCATACCGCTCGAGTCACAATCCAATGACTCCGGAGATGCTCGACGCATGCGACAGACTGGGAATCCTGGTTATCGAGGAGAACCGTCTCACGGGAGTCAACGAAGAACACACACGCCTTCTGCAGAGAATGATCGAAAGGGACAGGAATCACCCATCCGTGATTCTGTGGAGCGTCGGCAACGAGGAGTGGGGCATCGAATGGAAGGAGTTCGGTACACGCATAGCAGAGACCATGCGAGAGTATTGCCACCGCTTCGACCCGACCCGTCTGATGACGGTGGCGTCAAGCAGCGGTCCGGCAATCCTCATCCCTGCAGATGTCGCAGGATATAACTACATACTCCAGAACCCTGTCGAGAAGCATCGTGCAGACTATCCTGAACGCTGCGCTCTCGGCTCGGAAGAAACTACAGGATGCGGCACACGCGGAGTATACTTCAATGTGACTGACGGCAGGAAACCTTCAGCCGTAGATGCCGGCGACGGTCGCATGGTAGCCTTCAACCGCAGCAAGCACGGCCCTGACAGCGTATACAACTGCATCGAGAGAGGATGGAAGTTCTATGCGGAGAGAGACTATCTGGCAGGTCTGTTCTACTGGACAGGATTCGACTACCGCGGAGAACCAAACCCGATGACATTCCCGGCCACAAGCTCGGAATTCGGCATTCTGGACTACTGCGGATTCCCAAAGGACGAGGCGTTCTATCTGAAATCATGGTGGACATCGGAGCCGGTGCTCCACATACTTCCGCACTGGAATCTTGACGGCCATGATGGCGAGACAGTGTCAGTGTGGGCATACAGCAACTGCGACGAGGTCCAGCTGATCGTAAACGGAAAGAAGCTCGGCCGCAAGAAGATGCCGGTTAACGGTCACCTGGAATGGGAGGCGACATATAAGCCCGGATATGTAAGGGCGATAGGATACCGGAACGGCCGCAAGGTCATGGACACACGCATCGAGACTGCAGGAGATCCGGTCAATGCAGTATGGACATATGAGACCGTCGGAGACATCATGGTGGCGAATGTCGAGATGCGCGACACCAAGGGCCGCTTCGTGCCTACAGCCAACTGCGAACTCGAATTCACAGTGCCGGAAGCAGGCTGGAAGATCCTCGGCTGGGGCAACGGAGACCCGGCATATCAGTATGTCGAAAGACCTTTCACGACCGGATCGGCCGCCTCATGTCCGACCGGAACACCGGTTCCTGACACTTCTGCCGAGAAAGTCACAATCCACACTTTCAACGGCAACGCCCAGGTCCTCCTGCAGAAGAAGTAGCTGACATATGTCTGATGGCCCGTTGAGCGGAATATCCGTACCCCAGACACTTCTGGCCGCTCAACGGAATGCATAGTGTAAAGTACCCGTATGAAGAATTATCTTGTAATTTTAACCACGCTGTGCCTGATGGTGCTTGCTTCCTGCAGCTCGGAGGAGACTGCTGTGTACATGCTAAGACCACACGAGGAACTGCCCGATGGGATTGAGGCGGACAGGAGCTTCACGAAAGTGTTTCTGGCCGGAACCATCGATATGGGAAACAGCAGGGACTGGCAGGCGGAGCTGTTCGAGGAGTTCAAGAGCAGGAACGTCAGGTATATCCTGTTCAATCCGAGGCAGGAGCATTGGGACCCGGCCCGTCCGGGAGAGATGGACTACCAGGTCCGCTGGGAGCTGTCACACCTCGAAGAGTCTGACATGATAATAATGTATATCATAGGCTCCAGCAAGTCGCCGATAACCCTTCTGGAACTTGGACTGCATGCAAAAGGAAAGAAACTGCATGTAATCTGCGAGGAGGACTTCTACAGGTTTGATAATGTGAGGATAACATGCGACTATTACGGAGTGCCGTTCTACACATCAATTGAAGATTTCATTAACACATCAAGTCTATGAGTAAGAAAAAAACGTTTTTCCTGTCACTGTTCGCCGTCATTTTCGGCGCATTCAACGTATCCGCTCAAAATCCTTATCTTCCTCTATGGGAGCATATTCCTGACGGAGAACCTTATGTATTCGAAGATCCTGACAGACCTGGAGAATACCGCGTCTACATCTATGGATCCCACGATTCCATTCGGGACAATTACTGCGGCAGGGAGCAGGTTGTATGGTCTGCCCCAGTCGACGATCTTTGCAACTGGCGCTATGACGGCATCATCTTCAAGTCAGTGTATGACCGTGACGGAAATCTTCTCAACGAGTCTGGAGAAGGAGACGTGCTGTTCGCACCTGACGTGACAGAAAGGATTGAAAACGGCCGAAAGGTATACTATCTGTATCCTAACACTCAGGCGTGGAACAGAGGAAGCATGATGGCACGCTCACTGCGCCCTGACGGACCGTTCGAGGTGTTCAACTGGAGCAAGGAGAATCCGAAGGAGACCGTAGGTGTTCTTGGATTCGACCCGGCGGTGTTTGTTGACGATGACGGACGTGTATATGGATATTGGGGATTTGACAAGTCGTATGCAGCTGAACTGGATCCCGTCACCATGGCTACGGTCAAGGAAGGAACAGAGATCGTGAACCTGATTCCTGCCAGAACTGAGGATACGACATACCGATTCTTCGAGGCCTCATCCATACGCAAGATAGAGGATAAATATGTATTCGTATACAGCCGATGGACAAATGAAGGCGAGTTCGGTCTTCCGAGCACCAACTTCACCCTCGCATACGCATACAGCGACAATCCGCTCGGCCCATACACATATGGCGGCACCCTCATCGACGGTCGCGGCAGGGATACTGACGAGCACGGGAATGTCATCCGCACAGCATATCCGTCAGGAAACACACACGGAAGCATCTGCGAGATAAACGGAAAGTGGTGGGTGTTCTACCATAGGCAGGCAGGACAATCGGAATATTGCCGCCAGGCGATGGTAGCCCCTGTCGAGGTTAAAGTAGAAAAGGGCAAGGGTGGCAAGGTATACATCTCCGAAGGAGAAGTCACTTCAGAGGGATTTGCAACCGAAGGACTTGATCCGTTCGTGACAACTCCTGCCGGCATCGCATGTCGTGTCACAGGACCTGTACAGTCATACCAGAACTATCCCAACTATTATTTCTCCGGATCATATCTCAAGGCGACATACCTTGACACAGATTCATACACAGGACCGTTCAATCACAAGATTCCAGACTCACCGGTTGTGAACAACACAGCTGGATCCATCGTAGGATACAAGTATTTCAACCTGGATAAGACACGCAAATGCAAGGATCTCAGTCTGGAGTTCCTGATGGTTCCCGGCGGGACAGACGGCGAGCTCGTCATCATGATCGACAGTCCGTACGAAAGCAAAGGAGGCAAGGTTGTCGGCACATTGAAGCTGGACGCCTCCCTTCCTATGGAGATGACAGAGTTGCAGGCTGATGTCAACCTCGGCAAGGCCAAGGGCAAACATGCGCTCTATTTCTTGTTCCGTAGCGAGACTGAAGGTAAATCGCTCTGTGACCTCTACTCGTTCAGATTTAAAGAGGCACGATAGCAGCCATATCACACGAAAAAGCCCGCCAGAATACTGACGGGCTTTTCTGTGGTCCCTGCAGGGCATGATCCTGCGACCCCCTGATTATGAGTCAGGTGCTACTAACCAACTGAGCTAAGGGACCAAACTTATTAAAGAACTAAATTTGCTGTGGTTCGGAGTGGTTACCGAACCACAATGCAAATATAATACTTTTTTTCGAGAAATCTCGATTAGTTGAGCTTAATCTCAACCTCTACTCCGCTTGAAAGCTCAAGCTTCATGAGAGCGTCCACAGTCTTTGGAGTTGCATCATAGATGTCAAGGAGACGGCGGAATGAGTTGAGCTCAAACTGCTCGCGTGACTTCTTGTTTACGAAAGTCGAGCGGTTTACAGTGAAGATCTTCTTGTTGGTCGGAAGCGGAATAGGTCCGTTTACACGAGCACCAGTAGCTGTCACTGTCTCAACGATCTTCTTTGCTGACTTGTCAACAAGCATGTGATCGAATGATTTGAGTTTAATTCTGATTATCTGGCTCATATCAAATTTCGTTGAATTCAGTTAAACAATTATTCGTCGTCATCAGTGTTCTTGTAACCACTCTTCTCGATAACTTCCTTAGCGAGTCCTGCAGGAACCTCAGCATAATGGTCGAATGACATTGTGCTGGTTGCACGACCTGAAGAAATTGTACGGAGGATAGTTACGTAACCGAACTGTTCTGCGAGTGGAACGTATGCCTTGACGATACGTGCACCGAGAGTCGAGTCCATCGCGTTGATCTGACCGCGACGACGGTTGAGGTCACCCACGATATCACCCATGTAGTCCTCTGGAGTAACAACTTCGAGGCTCATGATAGGCTCGAGGAGAACCGGCTTAGCCTTAGGGCAAGCGTGACGGAACGCCAGGCGTGCTGCGAGCTCGAATGAGAGCTGGTCTGAGTCCACTGGGTGGAATGAACCATCCTTAAGGGTAACCTTGAGTGATGGAACCTCATATCCTGCGAGCACACCGTTTGCCATTGCTGACTTGAATCCCTTCTCTACAGATGGGATGAACTCCTTAGGAACGTTACCGCCCTTCACCTCATCAATGAACTGAAGTCCTGTAACTCCCTCGTCTGCAGGTCCGATCTCAACGATGATATCTGCGAACTTACCACGTCCACCGGTCTGCTTCTTGAATACCTCACGATGCGTAACGGTCTGAGTGATAGCCTCTTTGTAATTAACCTGAGGTGCACCCTGGTTGATGTCTACACCGAACTCGCGACGGAGACGGTCAACGATGATGTCAAGGTGAAGCTCACCCATACCGCTGATGACTGTCTGACCTGTCTCGTGGTCAGTCTTGACTGTGAATGTAGGGTCCTCCTCTGCGAGCTTAGCGAGAGCGATGCCGAGCTTGTCAAGATCCTTCTGGGTCTTTGGCTCAACTGCAAGTCCGATAACCGGATCAGGGAACTCCATAGACTCAAGAGTGATAGGAGCCTGCTCGAAGCAGATTGTATCACCGGTGCGGAGGTCCTTGAAACCTACTGCTGCGCAGATGTCACCTGCTTCAACGAACTCGATAGGGTTCTGCTTGTTTGAGTGCATCTGGAAAAGGCGTGAAACGCGTTCCTTCTTGCCTGTACGTGTATTGAGCACGTATGAACCTGCATCAAGCTTACCTGAATATGCTCTCATGAATGCGAGACGGCCAACGAATGGGTCTGTAGCAATCTTGAATACGAGAGCTGCGAAAGGCTCCTTGATGCTAGGCTGGCGTACTTCCTCGTCACCTGTGTTAGGGTTTGTACCATTTACGGCACCCTTGTCAAGTGGTGATGGAAGGTAACGCATTACTGCGTTGAGAAGGAACTGAACACCCTTGTTCTTGAATGATGAACCACAGCATGCAGGAACGATGGCCATGTCGATGGTTGCCTTTCTGAGGGCTGCGATTACCTCTTCTTCAGAGATTGAATCAGGATCCTCGAAGAACTTCTCCATGAGAGTCTCATCATACTCGGCAGCAGCCTCAACGAGCTTTTCTCTCCATGCGTTTGCCTCATCCACATACTTCTCAGGAATGTCTGTAACCTGATAGTTTACGAGAGCATCTGAGTTGTGGTCATAGATCATTGCCTTCATTGCGATAAGGTCGATGATACCGTCAAACTTGTCCTCTGCTCCGATAGGAATGCAGATAGGAACTGCACGTGCACCGAGCTTTTCCTTCATCTCGTCGATTACTGCGAAGAAGTCAGCACCTACACGGTCCATCTTGTTCACATAGGCAATCTTTGGAACGCCATACTTGTCAGCCTGGCGCCATACAGTCTCAGACTGCGGCTGCACACGTCCTACCGCACAGAAGGTAGCGACTGTACCATCGAGCACGCGGAGCGAACGCTCAACCTCAACAGTGAAGTCAACGTGGCCCGGAGTGTCAATAAGGTTGATCTGATATGTATCCCCGTTATAGTTCCAGAATGCAGTTGTAGCAGCAGATGTAATGGTGATACCGCGCTCCTGCTCCTGAACCATCCAGTCCATTGTGGCACCACCCTCATGTACCTCACCGAGCTTGTGTGTCTTACCGGTATAATAGAGGATACGCTCTGAGGTAGTGGTCTTACCGGCATCAATGTGAGCCATGATACCGATGTTTCTTGTGAATTTAAGATCTCTTGCCATTGTTCGTCTGGTATAGGGATAAGATTAGAATCTGAAATGTGCAAATGCCTTGTTGGCCTCTGCCATTCTGTGCATGTCTTCCTTTCTCTTGAATGCCGCACCCTCGCAGTTATATGCTGCGATGATCTCAGCACAGAGCTTTTCTGCCATAGAGCGGCCAGAGCGCTTGCGGGCGAAGTTGATCATATTCTTCATAGAAAGTGAAATCTTCCTCTCTGGACGCACCTCCATTGGCACCTGGAAGTTGGCTCCACCGATACGACGTGACTTAACCTCAACCTGAGGAGTTACGTTCTCGAGGGCCTTCCTCCAAATATCTAGAGGAGCCTTGTCAGAATCTTTCATCTTCTCGCCTACCATGTCAATGGCATCGTAAAAAATAGAATACGCGATACTCTTCTTTCCCTGCAACATAAGGTTGTTCACGAAACGTGTTACGTTTACATCGTGAAACTTAGGATCAGGAAGTAGAATCCTCTTCTTAGGCTTCGTTTTTCTCATTTTTTGAAAAAATTAGGTGATGAATTAATTAATAAAATTACTTCTTAGATTTCTTTGGCCTCTTGGTACCGTAGAGAGAACGTGAGTTTGTTCTTCCATCGACACCTGCAGTATCCAAAGCTCCTCTAAGGATGTGGTAACGCACACCTGGAAGGTCCTTTACACGACCACCGCGAACGAGCACGATCGAGTGCTCCTGGAGGTTGTGACCCTCGCCAGGTATGTATGCATTGACCTCCTTTGAGTTTGTAAGACGTACACGGGCAACCTTACGCATTGCTGAGTTAGGCTTCTTAGGTGTAGTAGTGTACACACGTACGCATACGCCTCTTCTCTGAGGACAAGCATCCAACGCGCGAGATTTGCTCTTCTCGACGATAACCTCGCGTCCTTTGCGAACTAATTGTTGAATTGTAGGCATAAATGTTTGTAAATAAATAATTTATGTTCATTACCCCATATTTTGGGGGCTGCAAATATACGAATAATTTTTTATTTATCAACAAAAATATTGTTTTTCAGCACTTTGTATTGTTGATAACTTTCCACTCGACCCCTGCGGGATTCCCGGTCAGGCCGGGAAGGACGGACTTTGACCATGGAATAGCAACAGACCGGGTATCCTCCCGTTATCGCGAACGAGTCTATCACTGTCATCTCGACCGGGTTCCTCTCTGTCATCTCGACCGAGCGGAGCGAGTGGAGAGATCTCCACTCCCGGCGTTCCTCCCAGAAAAACACAATGCCATCCCTCCCGAAGCGCAACGACAGACCGTCCGACAGTTTTTTGAGCGATTTGCTGCCGGACGGTGCCGAAAACAGTGGCAAAACGCCCAAAAACGGGACCGTCCATCATATTTTTCGCCATTTTGATGTCGGACGGTCTGAGACACAGCATTTTAATGAGGAAAAAGCATAGAGTACAGGAATCTTTTTATAGATTTGTACTGACTTCATGACATTTCGAGAGAGATGTGGCGAATGATGGAAGAGAAAGAACGAGTAAAAGATAAAATGTATGAAAAAGACTTACCATCTCTGCCTTTCAGCAGGAGAAGAGGCCTTGTTCAGAGACCTCGAAGACTATTACAGGGGATTCAACTGTTTTGCTTTAGCGCTATACAAGACCGACAGCACCGGCCTTGTCGAATCATTCATGTCCACGCATGCACACAAACTCGTGCAGACTCATGCTCCCAAAGACCTGATGTTCAACTTCCGTAATCCATATGCCAAATATTTCAACAACAAGTACGGACGTTCAGGCAGACTGGGAGAAGACATTCATTTCACATTAGAGGTTGTCGGACATCATCACACCATTGCTGCAGCGAGCTATATATTAAGGAATGCTCTGCACCACGGCGTCGCTCCGCTTCCATTTGCATATCCGCATTGTTCGGCAAATGCCATCTTCCGGAGAGAAATGGGCAAGTTCCAGGACGAAGCGCTCCTGCCGGCCAGATCATATTCCAGATTTCTTGGAAGATATGCAGAATACCCGGAAAGCTATAAAATGACGGAAAGCGGAGTGTTCACCAGGGAAAGCGTGCTGGACATTCCTCAGATTGAAGCTCTCTACGGGACACCGCGTGCGTTCAATTTCCACATGAGCAGGAAATCATCGGAAGAGTGGGAAGCAGAGCAGCAGAAAGACGCCAACGGCCTGCCGCCCATCAATCTGCTCAGCATTGAGAGCGGAGTCAACATGCATGACGAATCCAGGATGTTGATATTCGAAAGCGGGAAGGCAGACTACAGGAGTTTGTCAGATATCGATCTTTGCACAGAACTGGACGCGCTGGCACACAACAGGTACGGCAGACAATCTGTATATCAGCTGACACTGAAAGAGAAACAGAGCATAGCCGAACATCTTTACAGGGTGTGCCATCTCAGCGAATCCCAGATACGCCGATGTCTGGTGCTCCCTAAATAAAACCCCCTCACCTCCTGACCAGTCTGACATTCCATCCAGACCGTCCACCTCATGACACAGACACACCGTCCGACAGTTTTTTGAGCGATTTGCTGCCGGACGGTGCCGAAAACAGTGGCAAAACGCCCAAAAACGGGACCGTCCATCATGTTTTTCGCCATTTTGATGTCGGACGGCGCCCTAACATCTCTGCCACCCCAAAAAAGATTCCCAGTCAAGCCGGGAATGACGATGAGTGAAAATGTAAAACACAATGCCACCCCTCTCAGGAGTGCATAGACACACCGTCCGACAGAGCTGTGGCTGTTTTTGCTTGTTTTCGGGTACAGCTGCGGTGTTTTTCATGCAAAAACAGCCACGGCTATAGTGGATGATGCATAACTTTTTGTATATTTGGGAGTTGGGAGATTCCCGGTCACGCAGGGAAGGACGGAGAGGGTCACGGCACGGTCACGCCGGGAAGGACAAGGGGATAAAGTGGTGGGAGAATGGCCGAAGGTGAAGTGACGGGAAGGACGAAGTGAGGAAATGGCGGAAAGGACAGAGGCGTGTGATTGCAGACAGAGCAAACATGTAAAATCATCATACTGCTTGATAATTATGGATACTGACCGGAAATGGGTTGTCGTCCGTATTGATGGAAAGATAGCCTCCGTATCAACTGACTACAAGGCGCTGGCGGACATTACGGCGAGGATTGCTGCGCAGAAGATCCCTGCATATGACAGGATCTGTGCAGAGACTGTTGATTTTGACTATGTCTGGGAACTCCGCAGAAGCACCTCATGGGAGGACCTCATGCTGTTCGGTACTGATTTCCAGAAGAAGGTCTGGAGAAAGCTGTTCGATCTGACACATCCGACAGGCGAAAGCATAGTACCAGAAACCCTCTCGGACACCAGAGCCGAGGACAGAGAAGAACAGGCGGAAACCGACAAGAACACTTCCAAAGCCAGGCTTGTCAGCTACAGCGACTTCGCAGAAATGTGCCAGAACAAGGCGGGAGTGCGTGCCGTAGCGCATGCCATCGGCTTGAATCCCGTCTCTGTCATCATTCCTTGCCATCTTGTGATACCGAAAGAGTCCATAGACAAGATTGCCGACATACGCAGGAAAGCGGAGTCGACAATCTTCAAGGGAGACGACATCTGCATGGACAGCCTGCTGTGCGACAAGGGCTTCGACTTCGGCGAATATGCCCTTGGCCGCAAGCTCAAGCGCCGCCTGATCCAGCTCGAACTCGGATAAGACCAGAACTACCTGCCTCCGTGTGTGGTGATCAAGATAACGCCGCAGGCTCCGCGGGTCCCGTATATGGATGCCGACGCATCCTTGAGGACTGACACGGACTTCACGTCACGAGGATTCAGGAAACTGATGTCATTGACGGCCGAACCGTCCACGATAAAGAGCGGATCAGTACCTGAGTTTATAGAGTTTATGCCTCTGACGGAATACTTATAAGAACCGCCGACCTTCTGGACCACGAGTCCGGGCACGCGCCCCTGGAGATATTCTCCTATATCCGAATAGCTCGCAATGTCTTCGCTACGGACCCCCACTCGGGAAACCGACGTTGTGAGTTTCTTCTTCTTCACATATCCATATCCCACATTGATCGAGTCGTTCTCAAACTCCGCAAGCCTTATGGAATCACGCACCGCACGCTCAGCACGCCTCTGCTCGCGACGCGCATCGCGCTCCGCCCTGCGGAGACTGTCCCTGTCCTGTGCATATCCGGAAACAGACAGAATAATCAAAAGAATGACGAAGAAAATGTTTTTCATGGCCCTTAGTTCTTCAGATAATATGTAACAGAAGTCACGACGCGCACCTTCTTTATATATGGTGTGTTGCTGTCGCGGTTTCCTATGGTGAATGTTCCCTGATTTGCGGTCTTGATTTTTCCAAGGCTGCTGTCTGAATCTTTCGCAAACTTCTCGGCCGCTGCACGCGCATTCTTCGTGGCCTCCTCGATCATTTCCGGTTTGATGTCATTCAGACCTTCATAACGAAACTCCACAGGATTTTCCCACTGGTTGCTTCCGTCTGTCACGATACCTTTCTTCAAGAGAGCAGACTGCTCGGACATGAGGGAAAGCACCGCATCCACATCGGACGAGCACACAGTGATGACATTCTTTGCTATATAGCGGAACGCCCTGTTGTTGTCTCCATACTCATTGGCTAACTTGTCGGAAATCTGCGGCACGCTGACTGTGATTTCATCTACAGGGATGCCTCCTGCCTTGAGAAAGTCAATAATGACGGCATTGCCGGCATCGGTCTGTGCATATATGGACTGAATGTCGTTCGACATCACCTTATATACTATAGGCCATATGACCTTGTCCGCCTTTACTTCCTTTTCGCAAAGGCCTTTCACATTGACTGTCCTGTCGTAAGAACGGTATTTCTCCACTGCTACAGGGAACATGGCGCCGAGAATTACAAGGCCGACCATGATGCAGAGGCCGCTGTAGAATTTTCCTTTTTCCATAATCATGAACATTTGACGGTAAATATAATCATTATTTATAAAACATCCGGCTGTGCCTTTCACAAGTAACAGCCGGATGAACCATAACCCTAGTATTAACAACTAAACTAACCGCCTGAAGATATCTCAAACGGCGTGCCAACTTGGAGTAATTACCACAAAACATATAAATTTGATTATATGTGAAAGGGTTCTGCATTTTTAAAACTATATTTGTAGTATATGCATGTTGATATGAAATCTACAACACTTTGCCTTTCCATACTGCTGACCTCAGCAGTTCTGTCCGCCCAGCAGCCTTCGCAGAGCTGGAACCCTGACAAGGGGACGCATTACGTAAATCCGATATTGAATGCAGACTATTCCGACCCGGACGTATGCAGGGTAGGAGATGACTATTACATGACTTCATCGTCATTCGCCTGTTTCCCGGGCCTGCAGATCCTGCACTCGACAGACCTCGTGAACTGGGAGCTCATCGGAGCTGCCCTGACCGACTATCCGGGATCTGGCTGGTCTGATGATAGACAGTGGGAAACGCTCGGACAGAATCTGGCGACTCCTGCCGACTGCCCTCCGGGAGCGAAAGAATGGCGCACAATCCCGCAGCACGGCAACGGAGTATGGGCTCCGGCAATCCGCTACCATGATGGCGAATTCTATATCTACTGCGGAGACCCCGACAGGGGTATCTTCATGGTGAAGACCTCCGATCCTCGTGGCAAGTGGGATGACCCGGTGTGGGTGGTTAAGGCAAAGGGATTCATAGACCCATGTCCGTTCTGGGACGAAGACGGCAAGGCATATCTGTCACACGGATGCGCAGGCAGCCGCGCCGGCCACAAGAGCGTGCTCTTCGTGGCACCCATGTCGCCTGACGGCACACGCCTGCTCGGCCAGAGCCGTATAGTGTATGACGGACACGAGACCCAGCCTACCATAGAAGGCACCAAGTTCTATAAACACAACGGCAATTACTACATCTTCTCGCCTGCCGGAGGTGTCCCTACAGGATGGCAGGTGGTGCTCAAGGCGTCAAGCCCATGGGGACCTTATGAAGAGCGCGTGGTGATGGCCCAGGGCAAGTCCGAGACCAACGGCCCTCACCAGGGAGCATGGGTGGACACCCCTTCAGGAGAACACTGGTTCCTGCATTTCCAGGACAAGGACGCCTACGGACGTGTCGTGCATTTGCAGCCTATGACATGGACTGCTGACGGCTGGCCCGTGATCGGAGTCGACAAGGACGGCGACGGCGTCGGCGAGCCTGTCATGAAGCACAGGAAGCCTGACCTGAAATCAAGCGGAGTATTCCAGCCTGCCGAAAGCGACAGTTTTACTTTTGTCGATCTAGGCCTGCAGTGGCAGTGGCATGGCGTGCCTTCACCATACTGGTATTATATGGACGCAAGTGCACGCGAGACTCACACTAACGGATTGGGAGCGCTCAGACTCTATTCCGTAGACCAGACCTCGGGGTGGGACAACCTCAGCGATTCTCCGAACCTGCTCCTGCAGAAGACCCCGGCCGACGCGTTCACAGTGACAGCCAAACTCCGTTTCATTCCCAACCCTCAGCTGAAGGACAAGGGAGAGAACTGCGGATTCGTTCTTATGGGACAGGATTATGCGACTGTGAGACTGACAGACACCACCGAAGGTGTCGTACTTCAGTACATAGAATGTAAAGATGCACTGAAACACACAGAAGAGCAGGTGCTCAAGACCATTCCAATGGAGTCGGCGCCGCTTCCTATGCCATATTCTAACAAATATATGTCGACAACAGTCCCTCCTGTAGCTCCTCTGGCATACGTTGCGACTGACATATTCATCAAGATGGAGGTGAAGCCTCGCGAAAGGAAGGGCAACGTCCCTGACCTTACAGCCAAGTTCTTCTACAGCCTCGACGGGAAAAAGTGGACAGAACTCACAGAGAAGCCGTTCATCGGAAAGCCAGGCAAATGGATAGGCGCGAAATTCGGTCTGTACTGCAACCGCTCCGCCTCAAAGAACGACAGCGGATGGATGCAGGCTGATTGGGTGAAAGTATCGGAATAATCATTAATTTTGCAATAACAACATAACAATAACACTATGGTAAATTTTTCTCTTGAAGGCAAGGTCGCTCTCGTGACCGGAGCTGCTTACGGAATAGGATTCGCTATGGCCCAGGCTCTGGCCGAGGCTGGTGCAAAGATAGCATTCAACTGCCGCACACAGGCAAACATGGACAAGGCGCTCGAAGGATACAAGGCGCTCGGCATCGAGGCCAAAGGATATATCTGCGACTGCACTGACGAAGAAGGTGTGAAGGCTATGGTTGCCGACATTGCAGCCACTCTCGGACCTGTAGACATCCTCGTGAACAATGCCGGCATCATCAAGCGCATCCCTATGCACGAGATGGCCGCGGAGGAATTCCGTCAGGTTGTGGACATAGATCTCATCGCTCCTTACATCTGCGCAAAGGCGGTTCTTCCGGGAATGATGGAGAAGAAGGCCGGCAAGATCATCAATGTATGCTCAATGATGTCTGAACTTGGCCGCGAGACCGTTTCCGCATATGCTGCAGCAAAGGGAGGTCTCAAGATGCTCACAAGAAACATCGCATCTGAATACGGCCAGTACAACATCCAGTGCAACGGCATCGGACCGGGCTACATCGCCACTCCGCAGACCGCTCCGCTCCGCGAGCGTCAGGCGGACGGCAGCCGCCATCCGTTCGACTCGTTCATCGTAGCGAAGACTCCGGCAGAGCGCTGGGGAACCCCTGAGGATCTCATGGGACCTGTAGTATTCCTCGCATCGAACGCTTCGGATTTTGTGAACGGACACGTCCTCTATGTTGACGGAGGAATTCTTGCATATATCGGAAAGCAGCCTAAATAATCATGGAACAGGTATTCAGTTACATCATCGGACTCGGCGCTGCCGTGATGATGCCTATAATCTTCACGATTCTGGGCGTGTGCATCGGCATCAAGTTCAGCAAGGCCCTCAAGAGCGGCCTTCTGGTGGGAGTCGGATTCGTCGGTCTTTCGGTCATCACTTCCCTGCTCACCAGCACTCTCGGACCTGCTCTCAGCAGAGTGGTAGAGATTTATGGTCTGCAGCTCAAGGTCTTCGACATGGGATGGCCTGCAGCGGCTTCTGTGGCATATAACACTTCAGTAGGAGCATTCATCATCCCCGTGTGTCTGGGCGTGAACATCCTCATGCTCGTGACAAAGACCACCAGGACCGTGAACATCGACCTGTGGAACTACTGGCATTTCGCCTTCATCGGTGCCATCGTATATTTCGCATCGGACAACATCTGGTGGGGATTCTTCGCAGCAATCATCTGCTACATCATCACCCTGATCCTTGCGGACTATACTGCAGACAGATTCCAGGGATTCTATGACAAGATGGACGGAATTTCCATTCCTCAGCCTTTCTGCCAGGGATTCGTGCCTGTCGCAGAGGTGCTGAACAAGGGTCTGGACAAAATCCCGGGCATCAACAAGCTTGACATCGACGCAGAGGGAATGAAGAAGAAGTTCGGTCTCCTCGGAGAGCCTCTCTTCCTCGGTATCCTCGTGGGAATAATCATCGGAGCACTCTCATGCGAGAGCTGGAAAGAGGTTGTGGAGAAGATTCCGTACATCCTCGGACTCGGTATCAAGATGGGAGCCGTCATGGAGCTCATCCCTCGCATCACTTCACTCTTCATCGAGGGTCTGAAGCCTATCTCAGACGCAACACGTGACCTTATCAACAGGAAATTCAAAGGAGCCAAGGGTCTCAACATCGGCATGAGCCCGGCACTTGTGATCGGACACCCTGCGACTCTCGTGGTGTCACTCCTTCTCATCCCTGTGACCCTCATCCTTGCAGTCGTGCTTCCGGGCAACGAGTTCCTTCCACTTGCTTCGCTCGCTGGAATGTTCTATGTATTCCCGCTGATCCTCCCTATCACAAAGGGCAACATCCCGAAGACATTCATCATCGGACTCGTGCTGATGCTCATCGGACTCTACTTCGTGACTGACCTTGCTCCGTTCTTCACACAGGCGGCGCAGGATGTGTTCGCGAAGACAGGAGACGCGGCCGTGGCAATCCCAGCAGGATTCGACGGAGGCTCGCTCGACTTCGCGTCAAGCCCGCTTGCATGGGTGATCTTCCACCTTTCATATTCACTCAAGTGGATCGGTGTGACAGTCCTCGTGCTCATCACCATGTTCCTGATGTTCCTCAACCGCAGAGCCATCATCAAGTATCAGAAGGCAGCCGCAGAGGCCGAAAACACAGAAAATAATCAACAGTAATAATATGAAGAAAATATTTTTATTCACATTAATGAGTCTTATGACAATGGCAGCAAACGCACAGCTGAACTACACCGTTCAGACAGCATGTCATCCTGATGACGTAAAGCATTATGACACAGAGCGTCTCCGTGGCGCCTTCCTTATGGAGAAGGTCATGTCTCCTGACGAGATCAACCTCACTTATACACTCTATGACCGCCTCATCTACGGCGGCGTGATGCCTGTGAACCAGACACTCGCCCTCAAGGCTTTCGACGAGCTCAAGGCTGAGCACTTCCTCGACAGACGCGAGCTTGGCGTGATCAATGTCGGCGGCGACGGCGTCGTGACAGTTGACGGCAAGGAATATCCTATGTCATTCAAGGAAGGCCTCTATGTGGGCTGCGGCAAGAAGGAGGTCACATTCAGAAGCGTTGATCCGGCAAATCCTGCAAAGTTCTATATCAACTCTACACCTGCATACAAGGAGTATGTGACCCAGCTCATCACAACTGACAAGAACGCAGACCCTAAGAAATATGCGATCGCACAGTCAGACCATTATGGAAAGATGGAGGACAGCAACGACCGCATCGTGAACCAGCTCATCGTAAGCTCGGTGCTCGGCAAGGTGAAGGGCGGCGGAACAAATCAGCTCCAGATGGGCCTCACCGAGCTTCTTCCTGGTTCTGTATGGAACACAATGCCGGCTCACACCCACACACGCCGCATGGAGGCATACTTCTACTTCAACGTGACTCCGGGCAACGCGATCTGCCACCTCATGGGCGAGCCTAAGCAGCAGCGTCTCGTATGGATGCAGAACGAGCAGGCCATCACTTCACCTGAGTGGTCGATCCACGCAGCGGCAGGAACCAGCAACTACATGTTCATCTGGGGAATGGGCGGAGAGAACCTCAACTATGGTGACAAGGACGAGATTCCTTACACTGAAATGAGATAATGACAAAGTCATCCCCGGCATGACCAGGAAACATGATACGAAATAAGCCGACTCTTGTTTTTGGAGAGCCGGCTCATTTCTGTTTATGCTGTCATGCTATTTGTTCTTCACGCAGCGGACTGATGCTCCTGCGAGGAAGTTTCCGTATGCTACTGATACTTTCTCGTTGGTTGCGTTGTAGAGAGGCATGAAGTAGTGGTACTGCACGTTTGTCAATACTCCGTCAGCATCTGTCTTGACCTGATGCAGAGATGAACCGATAACGTATGACATCACGCCATATATGCCGTTATAGTTGGTCACCATGTAGGTGCCGTTTCCTGTAACGCTGGTCTTGTTTCTTGCACTTGCGAACTGCCATGGCCAGCCTGCTTCTGCGAGAACTGCGAGGCTTGCACCTTTGATTGTAGCGTCATAATAAGGAGCAGATGTATTGACCAGAGCGCTGTTTGAGCTGTGACCTACGAGGCCTGTCATCTCAGTGACTGTAGGGATGTGCCATCCTGCCGGGCAGATACCCTGGCAGCCTTCGAAGGTACCAGCATTCTCTGCAGTGATCTCCTCAACGCCGAATGCTGTAGCTGCATCATAGAGAAGTCCGAGGGTCTCGGCGAGTGCAGGATCAGCCACCTTGTCGACATTTGCTGCAGGATACCAGATGCCTGCATCCTCTGCAGGGTCGCTTGATACTGTGCGGCCGCGTGGGATGAAACGGAGGTTCTCTGCCATCCATGTGTTGCCGTCAGCAAGAGCCACGGTCTTGTACTCTACTCCGTCATATACGAAATATCCGTCATACTCAGTGAACTCTACAGGAAGTTCTTCTGTTGTTCCCTCTCCCTCGAATCCGATCTCACCCTCGTCTGTCCAGTTCTCGATCTCGCCTGATGCGCTTACGATCATGTTGTCAGCAAGGATGCGTGCATTTATTGTATACTGTCCGCCTGACTTGAGAGTCATTTCTGCGAGAGGCTGAGTCACCTTCTTGCCGTTTGAAAGTGTAACAACGAGCTGAAGCTTAGCAGTACCAGGGACAATGATGGCTTTCCACACCTGACCTGCTGTAGCCTCGTATGCCGCAACATCTGCAGTCTCTGCTGCCGCAGTGACTGTCTGAGCCTCTATGTCAAGAGCTGCAGAAGCAGCAGAACCAGCGATTACAACGCTCTCTACAGTAGCTCCAGACTGGTTGTCTACATTGACTACGATTTTTGTCATCATGTGCTTGAAGACCATTGTGATCGCGTTCAGAGTCGGAAGAACACCCTCCTTTGAAGCGGCCATGAAGTCTGCCTGAGCCATGCCTTCAGTCTGGTCGACAACAGCAACATAAGTTGTAGGAACACCTTCTGCTGAATATGGATAGTATGCATATACATCAGCCTCTGAATATGCGTCAGCATACCATTTGAGCTCGCCTGTAAAGACTGCGCCATCGAAGGTGAGGCACTCGTTTGCAGCGTATGCTTCTGTGTCATTTACCTTTGTCATTGTGAGACCGATCTGGTCGCCTGACTCAAAGTTCACTTCTGTAGCCTTTGTGATTACAGGCTCCACCTGAACCTTTCCCGGAGCCAGTTCAGGCTCTGCGTTATGCTGGCAGGCTGCGAATGCAAGCGCTGCGAGCGCGAGTGTGAGATAACGTTTCATAGTATTGTCGTTTAAAAATTATATCCAAGTTTAAGGGTTGCGGCGTAACGGCCTGCAGGTGACGGGAAGTCAAGGCCGTAAAGCAGACTTCCGGCCGCTTCCACATATAGCCCTTTCCAGAAATTGTACCGCAACGACAGTCCGGCGCCGAGGCGCTGCGCTGTCGTGTATGCCATCTGGAGGGCATACCAGTCCTGCAGTCTGTATGGAGATGTCTGCACTCCGGATGCATCACTCAGTGTCTTGTCCACCTCGGTCACCGATCCTGATCCATAGCCGACATGCACACCGAGGTCGAAGGCTCCGATCTGGAACAGGGCCTTCAGGCCGGCGTTCCATGTGAGCAGAGACTGCGTATATATATATGGATACATCTGCGAAGACATCTTTTCCTTCATGTCCACATCCGCATAGGCAAGGATTTCGACCTTGTCGGATACGAATTCATATTCAGGAGACAGAGTCCATGTGTTCTCCATGGCAATATTGTTGGATCCGTGCTGAATGACGGTCGCAACTCCGTTCGAATTCACCTTCTCAAGGACATTCTCATCCAGTTCCCTGCCCTTCCAGCCGAAGCCTAGCCTTGCATAGTGCTTATATTTCTGACCGACATGCCTATAGCCGACCTTTGCATTGATCTCGTCGCCCGGGAAAAGGAACCATATGTATTCCTTCTCGCCTATGACTCCTGACGTATGAACGTATTCCGCCTCTGCGAAAAGACCCTTGTACTGCATCTGGAGGGCTGCTCCGTTGCTGAAGGCCTTCACCGGAAAGCCGTTCATACCATACTCCTGCAGGTGCAGGCCGCTGCCGGTCCAAGGTGCGTACACGCCATACATCATGCCCTTGTCGAGGAAGGCATAATATGATGATTCAGAAGTACCCACCTGGTCCGCCTTTATGGTCTCGCCGGTCTTTCTGAAGATATAGTTAACACCTGCGGCAAAGTCTCCTGCATGGTACATGAGGCCCGGAGAGACGGTCATGTCAAGCCACAAGTTATCGTGCCTGAGGTCTTTCCTCTTGGCCATGTTCGCAGCCTCGAAATCCATCATGGCACCGATACGCCAGCCCGGCGTCAGGTCATATGATATGCCTCCGTCGAAAGCATATGTCTGCAGAGTCTTGCGGCCCGGGGTGAACTCCAGCACGTCCACAGGATAGAATCCCGGACGGATGAACATCGATCCGCACATGTCATAGCCTTCTGTCTGAATGAATGAGAACGAACCCTTCAGGGTCATCTTCTCCAGATGGCGTATGCTGGCGGTCACCGCACCCGCGCTCCAGCCCTGACGGGCCTGCGACGGGTCGCGGAACTCCCCGCCCTCATATCCGGCGAACAGCTCGGCATATGAACGCGAAACAGTGTCCTGACGCACTCCGGTGATGTTTTGAGAGTCATTCCACAGGTTGCCTCTCAGCACCCTTTCATATGTCTGGGCCGAGACAGCCATGCTGCAAAGGAGCAGGCAGAGAGCGCATATGTATCTAGACTTACTCATGCAGTGACTGTTTTTCGGTTTCATAAAAATCGTTTGACGAATTGTTGGTGTCCGCCAGGATCTCATATCCCGAAATGGCGGTCGCCTCTTCGTCCACATATCTCATGAGGCTTCTGCCCAAGAAGACATCGGTCTGAGTCACAAAACCCGCATCGGCGAGAGGACCGAGTCGTTTCTCGTTGTTTGTCGAACTGCCGTCGAACACCTCCACAGCATCCATAACCCATTCATACGGTACCTTTACAACCCTGTCCACATAACTGCCAGGCACAGCGATCACATTCTCCTCCACCGCAACGAAATCCTGGATGGACATACCCTGAGCCTTGAAGAGAGTCAAAGTCGGAGAGTTGATGGAGAGAGTATATGCATTGGCTTTTCCCGTCTTGATGACCACATCGATTATCCTGCTGTCCGATATCTGATCTCCTGGAGCCGGATGATACTTCGGATTAGGGAAGTATGTGACATTGTAGCATACAAAGTAGTCAGACTTGTTGAGGTTGACCGAAAGCGGGTATTGCTGAGAGTGGTCGATAGCACCTCTTAAACATACTACGGCGTCTTCTCCCGGCTGAAGCGGAAAGTCGTCGCCGTCGCCTGGGAACTGCCATACGCACTGGATCACAGGCATATAGTCAGGGAATACATTCTCCCCTGTCGCCGGATCCTTGGTCACGAAATAGTTTGCTCCCGTGGCATTGTTAGGCGAAAGAGTTCCGAAGCAGAGGCTGTCCAGATACTGCACCTCATAGTGGTTGTTGTGCAGGATGAAATACTGGTCCGCCTGATAGTCTCCCTCTTGCGGAAGCTTCTTGCAGCCGCCGCAATAGAGTTCCTTTATGACTATCGAGCCCGGCTTCGAATATGACATCCGGAGATTGAAGGCCAGGTCTCCTCCGGAGATCACGACCTTGTCTGCAGCGCCGTTGAATATGCCCAGATCCGACCTTCCGCTTACATTGATTCTGTAAAGTCCGTTCGGAAGAGTGAAGGTCGCAGTGCCGTCCGAAGTTGTGACCTGCGAATATCTGCTGCCGGTGTTCATGTCTTCCACGACGGCGTTCAGGCCCGCCTTATCGACATCGGCCAGCTCCTCGGGGTAAACGGCGGTGAGTGTAAGGACATTGACCCCACTCTCGTAAGGGTTGGTGTCCTTTACGTCAGCGCAGGAGGCGAGCAGCAGGGCTGCCAGTATGTATATTACTTTCTTCATTTCTATCATTCAGATCTCTCGACTCACTTCGTTCGCTCGAGATGACAGGGGTCAAAACTTCAATCTACAGGTCAGGCCATAGTAGAAGGCCGGGGTGAAGATTGTTCCCATACCTGTGGCCATCGATTTGACATATGGTCTTGAGTTGGTAAAGTTATTGGCGAAGAACGACAGGGACACATGGTCTCCGATCTCCTTCGTTATGCTCAGGTTGGCCGACATGTATGCACCGTAGCCGTCCCGGGCGAATATATACGCATTCGGTGACACGAGTATCAGGTTGGCGAATGCCGGATCGGCAGCCTCAGCATCCGTGAACGGATGCACGTTGCCGTCAAGGTCCATATAGGACACAGGACGGATTGCCGTATATGAATTTCCGTCATATATGTTGCCGCCTGTGGCTTTGTTGTCCGACTCGTTTATAGTATAGGCATAATCCGCTCCATTATATTGGGAAATGTTGTGGCTGCGGCGCAGGAGGGACATTTCAAGGCGGCAGGTGATGATCAGGCGGGCCTGCGGGATGTGCGTGATGGCCGTAAGGTTGGCGTCCAGGTTATGAGTCACCTTTCCGTTCGCCACGGAGCTGCTGCTTCCTCCGTTCGCATACAGTCCCACATACTGGTAAGAACGGTTCGGAAGGTATGTATGCGACCATCCGTTCTGGTAGTATGCCGCAATCTGCTCGTTCAGATATTTTGTATAAGTATATGCCGCGTCAAAGCGGAATGTTGTGCGTATTGGTCTGATTTCAGGGAACTCGACGACCAGTTCGGCACCGGCCCTCGTGACATCAGCTCCATTGTTCTGCATGGTCGACTTCGCGAATGTCCGATCCGTCACCTTGACATCCATAGGAGTCCAATATTCCTCCTGAGCGCCTCGGATATAAAGCATTCCTGTCTGCTCGTCCACTATGATCTGCGGATCTGACGGCATGGTGAAGTCTGCCGGCTTCTGAAGGATGTCATATGAATATGGCTCGTATACATCCAGGAAATTGTACGGCCCCTTGGTCAGGTTGTAGAATCCTACCAGGGATATCTTCCAGTCCGCGAAGGCGGCATCGATGGCGAACTCCGAGTTGCTGTTGCGCTGCCACCTGAGCTCAGGATTGTATACGACCGTATATGGCTGAGTATAATAGATGTAACTTGTCTGCGATCCGTGAGAGAATCCGAAAGTCTGGATGTCGCGATACTCCTGCTTAGGGTAGAGGATGTAGTATGACGGAAGCTTCTCGGTGATTCCCCATCCGCCTCTGATTGCGAGAGCGTCGGTCAGCTGCCACTTGGCGTTGAAGCGAGGCGAGAATGTAGTCTTGTTATTATATAATGAGTTCTTTATGAACACATTCTCCATACGAAGGCCCGCTGTGATCTCAAGCTTTGTACGCGCTATCGGCAGGGTCAGATGCTCCTCCGCATATACGGAAAGGTTGTGCATGAACGGATAGTCTGTATACGGCCTCGGCCTGTAGCCGTTCGCGGCAAGGGTCGGATCCTCATAGTATTCGCCCTGACCGACATTGCCGTTGGCCTTCCACTGCACTCCGGCCTTGAGGAAACTCTTGACATCGTCCCAGCGCTTGTGCCAGTTGTACTTGAGCGACGCGGCGAAGTCCAGTTCCTTCGAGTCGGTCACCTGGTCTGAGAAGTAGGTCAGAGGGAGGCGTTCCGCAAGGAAGTAGCCGCCCTGCTCTGCGTGCACGGCAGGCTGGTTTGAGGCATATGACTCGTATTTATGATATCGGAAGAGGTTGTCGTTGAAGTTTACCGAAGCATCGAACTTCAGATTGGTCACCCATGACCTGTTGAGCATCCACGTAAGGGATGTGTTGCCTCTGAAGACATTGTCACGCTCCTTCTGGAACTCTCCCGTGAATGCATCAGGGTCATCCTTGGTGTTCATTCCGCCGATGTTGCCGGTGAATCCGGCCTCTAAGCGGAGGACCTTTGCAAATGTATTGGTATAACCCAGAGTGATGCCCGTCCTTGTATATGACTGGTATGGGGATATGAGCTTCTTCACGGCCCTCGCCCACTCGGCACTGAGGTTCAGGACTCCGTTATCCTCCTGAAGGTCTATACCCTTGGATACCGAAGCCTGATATGTGCGAGGATTTACGGAGAAGGTCACATTGACCGGTGTGCGGCCCTTGCGGGTATTGATCTTGATCATTCCGGAGTTGAGGTCTCCGTACTCTGCAGAAGGCACTCCGGTGATCACCTCTATGGACTCGATGTTCTCCACCGCCACGCTGCGCGTGTCCGTTCCGCTCATCTCACCGAACGATGCGTTGTTTCCAAGCCTTACTCCATCGACCTCCACAGCCGTTCCGAAGGCGGCATTACCTGTGTTGGAACCTCCCTCTCTGAGCGAGAAGGCATTCTCGGCAGTAAGGTCCGGATTGACGGTCTTTCCACCAGGAAGCAGAGCTGCGATGTCTGTCGTATTGGACAACTGAAGATGGTTCAACGCGTCGCGGCCGAGGTTATGGGACGTTCCAAGTCCATCCTTTGCCTTCTGGGCGGTGACCACAACCTCATCAAGGGCGAGCGAATTCTCATAAAGATGATATTTCAAGCCTTCGGCATCGCCGGTGACTTTGAGTTCTGCAGTCAGACTTACATATCCCAGGCATGAAACCTCGACGGTCCATGACCCCTTCTCTACATTTATAAAAGAGAATGCACCGTCGATGTCGGTTATTGTCCAAAGGTAGTCTGAGCCGATCCTCACGACTGCTCCGATAACAGGAGCCTGAGTCTCAGCCTCCAGGACGACTCCCTCCACAGAGTATCCCCTGGGAGCCTCAGTTGCAGCCAGATCGGTCAGAATCGCTATAGTCGCGAATAGAATTATGAGCAGTCTCTTGAGCATTTTTTCGAATCTACATGCAAATATACGAATTAATGCTCTATAATTTTCATACCTATTTATGGGTATTTACGTGCAAAAAATCTTCATTTTTGAGAGAATTTTAAAATTTTTCTCAAAAAAGTTTGGAAGTTTAAAAAACATTCGTACCTTTGCAATCCCAAACGGGAAAAACGCGGAAATAGCTCAGTTGGTAGAGCACAACCTTGCCAAGGTTGGGGTCGCGAGTTCGAG
>X418_Giraffe__coassemble_17_pt1 | contig 48490 bp, 37 predicted proteins | sample X418_Giraffe__metabat2_high_PE_001 | metagenome-assembled genome bin X418_Giraffe
TGCATCAAGCAGTTCCTGGAAATTTGTTCTTGGCATTGTTTTAATAATGTTTGTTTTGTTTTACTCTTTTCATCAATCCCGGAGTAACTTAAAAGGTCTCCCGGATTTTCCGCAGTCTCAGCAATCATCAGGCAGCTCCCGAAGATTCGCACCTTCTGCGAAGGTCCTGTGATTTTCCACCGGACTGTGCTTTTTTGTAAATCAGGCAGCAAATATTAACGTTTGCTGAACTGGAAGCGTCTACGTGCACCAGGCTGACCAGGCTTCTTACGCTCGACTTCACGTGCGTCACGAGTAAGGAATCCAGCTGCCTTGAGTGCTGAGCGATAAGCCTCCTTATCGATCTCGCAAAGAGCGCGAGAGATACCGAGTCTCAAAGCCTCTGCCTGGCCTTTGATTCCACCTCCGTCGAGGTTTGCCTTTACGTCAAACTGAGCTGTAGTGCCTGTCACCTCGAATGGCTGGTTAACAATGTAACGGAGAGTGTCCTCTTTGAAATACTCATTGAGCTCACGGCCGTTGATCACGATGTTACCTTTTCCAGGCACAACATAAACGCGAGCGACTGCTGATTTACGTCTTCCAAGGGCGTTTACTACTTTCATGCTCTGCTTAAATTTCGTTTAAAGTGATTGTTCTAGGGTTCTGTGCCTGGTGTGGGTGCTCGTTACCTGCATAGAGATACAGGTTGTTGAGAAGCTTCGCACCAAGACGGTTCTTAGGAAGCATACCCTTTACTGCCATCCTTAAGACTTCAGTAGGCTTCTTTGCCATAACCTCCTTAGGTGTGGCGAAACGCTGTCCACCTGGGTAGCCAGTGTGGCGAACGTACACCTTGTCGGTCATCTTCTTACCAGTGAATCTAACCTTGTCCGCATTGAGGACGATGACATTGTCACCGCAGTCCATATGCGGAGTGAAAGACGCCTTGTTCTTGCCACGGAGGACAAGCGCAAGTCTGGCAGCAAGACGGCCTACCACCAAGTCGGTAGCATCGATCACAACCCACTCCTTCTTGATATCGCCTGCCTTGAGGGATACCGTTTTGTAGCTCTGTGTGTCCATCTTGTACTTTTAAATGGTTAATACTTAATAATTTAATACTAAAAATTGCGATCCCTACACTACATAGGGGGTGCAAAGGTAAGAAGATTTTTCTTTTTAAACAAATTTTATATCGAAAGGACGTTCAGGACGTTGATGAGCTCGCGGTCGATCGGCTTGTCGATGCGGATCGCCTTGTTGAACGGCACGTATACTATCTGGTCGTTCTTCACTCCCACCATGATGTTGCGCTGTCCGTCCTTGAGGGCCTCGATGGCCGCTACGCCGAGGCGGCTGGCCAGGATACGGTCATTGGCCGTAGGGATGCCACCACGCTGGAGATGACCGAGAATGGTCACGCGCGCTTCATATTCAGGATACTCATGCACGAGACGGTCCGCATAGTACTGAGCTCCGCCTGTGCCGTCCTTCTTGCTCTCCGACACGAGGACGATCGAGCTGTTCTTGCTCTTGCGCACTCCCCTGCCGATGAATGTCGCCAGCTGGTCGACGTCGGTCTGGTCCTCAGGAATGATGGCGGCCTCGGCGCCTGTCGCGATGGCGGCGTTCTGCGCGAGGAAGCCGGCGTCGCGTCCCATGACCTCGACGAAGAAGATGCGGTTGTGGGAGTTTGCGGTGTCACGGATCTTGTCGACGCAGTCCATGATGGTGTTGAGGGCCGTATCATATCCTATGGTAGTATCTGTTCCATAGAGGTCGTTGTCGATGGTGCCGGGGAGACCGACGCATGGAATGTCATATTCCGTTGCTATGACCTGCGCACCTGCAAGGGAACCGTTGCCGCCAATGACTATGAGGGCGTCGATACCATGGGCCTTGAGGTTCTCGAATGCCTTGGCACGACCTTCCTCGTTCATGAAGCCTTTGCTGCGGGCTGTCCGGAGGATGGTACCTCCACGGTTTATGGTTCCGCTTACGCTTTCCGATGTAAAATCTTTGATCTCACCATTGATGAGGCCTTCCCAGCCCCTGTATATTCCTTTGACTTTCCAGCCATTGTATATTGCTGCTCTAGTCACGGCTCTGATAGCCGCATTCATTCCCGGCGCGTCTCCACCTGAAGTAAGTACGCCGATTGTTGTAATTTTAGCCATAATCATAATAGTTAATCCTCGCAAATTTACTGATTTTTTCCATAGGTTATCCGAAAATCCGTGCCTTATTTCACCAGCATATATATAATAGGTGTTGCATCGGAGAATTTTTGTATTTTTGTAATTTGTTTGGACAAACATGAAGATAGGAAACATAGAACTGGGGGACAGGCCGCTTTTCCTTGCGCCGATGGAAGATGTGACTGACGCATCCTTCCGATTCATATGCAAGGAATTCGGTGCGGACATGATGTATACGGAGTTCATATCGTCGGACGGGCTCATCCGCGACGCGCGCAAGTCGCTTGAGAAGCTCGTGACATATGACTACGAAGCTCCTATAGGCATCCAGATCTATGGCAACATACCGGAAGCGATGGTCGACGCGGCCGTCATGGCCGAACGGGCGGCGGAGATCGCCGGAGGCCACGGAGCCGACCTGGTGGACATCAACTTCGGTTGCCCGGTGAACAAGATAGCACGTCGCGGAGCCGGCTCCGGAATGATGCGCGAACCGGACAAGATGGTGGAGATCACCCGTCAGGTCGTGGAGGCTGTCAAGCTTCCCGTGACCGTAAAGACGCGACTGGGATGGGACGAAGACTCTAAGATCATCGTCGAGCTGGCCGAGAGGTTGCAGGATGTGGGAATACAGGCCCTGACCATCCACGGCCGAACCAGATGCCAGATGTACACCGGAGAGGCAGACTGGACGCTTATCGGAAAGGTGAAGGAAAATCCGAGAATGCATATTCCCATCATAGGCAACGGAGACATAAACTCTCCGCAGAAGGCGAAGGAATATTTTGACAGATACGGCGTGGACGGCATCATGATAGGCCGTGCGACATATGGACACCCATGGATATTCAAGGAGATCAGACACTATCTTCATACCGGAGAGATGCTGCCGCAGATGAGCGTCATCGACAGAGTCGCTCTTGCAAAGCGCCATCTGGAAAAGTCCATAGAGATCAAGGGAGACCGCGTCGGCATTCTTGAAATGAGACGACACCTTTCATGCTACTTCAAGGGTCTTCCTGACTTCAAGGAGACAAGGCTGAAGCTCGTGACACTTAATGACCCGCAGGATCTGTATTCGACGCTGGACTACATTGCCGAGAGATGGGGTGGGAACGAGGCCCCGGATGCGGGAAACGTTTATAACGTTTAGACTTCTCGACAAACCCGAAATGAAAATTGAAGAACTATGATTGACAAGATACTGCTTTTCCCATATTGGCTGACACTTAAGATCAGGCACATGCTATATAATACGGGGCTCAAGAAGACATACACTCCTGAAGTTCCGTCCATATGCATCGGAAACATCACCGTCGGCGGCACTGGCAAGACGCCGCATACCGAGATGATCCTCAGGACTCTCCTGGAGGATGACGACTGGTATGGAAAGAACATCGCAGTGCTCTCGAGAGGATACAAGCGCAAGACCAAGGGATTCCAGCTGGTCACAGCAGACGGCAGAGCGATCGACTTCGGCGACGAACCTCTGCAGATAAAGAAGAAGTTCCCTATGGCTACTGTCGCAGTGGACAAGTCCCGCAAGGAGGGATGCATGTTCCTCACCGATCCGGAAAGCGTCAACACATCGAAGAAAGGCAGGAAGTGCATACACAAGGAATTTCCGAAGGCCGATCTCATACTGCTGGACGATGCTTTCCAGCACAGGGCTGTGAAAGCCGGTCTGTCAATCGTGCTTGTGGACTACAGCAGGCCTATATTCAAGGACCATCTGATGCCTCTTGGAAGGCTGCGCGACCTTCCGGAAAGGATAAAGGCAGCGGACATCGTCATAGTATCAAAATGTCCTAAATATCTGGACGCATGGGAAAGAAGCAAATGGAGCGAGGCGCTCGGCAACCCGAAGCACATCTTCTTCACGACCATAACATATGACACCCCGAAGGCAATATTCCCGGAGGGAGACTCACGTTATCTGTACGCCCAGAGACTCATACTCTTCACAGGAATCGCCAACGACGCTCCGCTTGCGAGATACCTCTGCGGCACCTACAAGATCGTCAAGCACTTCAACTTCCCTGACCACCACAAGTTCACCAAGTCAGACATCCTGTCCATCAGGGATGCGGCTGACGCCTTCCCTACCTCTGTCATCATGACAACAGAGAAAGACTGCCAGAGAGTACGCGACTCCAAGGCAGTCCCTGAATCTTTGAAGCAAAGGCTGTTCTATGCACCTATCAAGACAGAGTTCGTCTGTCCTGAAGACAAGGAAAGGTTTACTTCTCTCCTGAAGTCTTACCTGAAATAACCTCGTTCTGCACTTCTACCGAAGCTTCGTGGATGGCGTTGAATACCGCCTTTATGAAGTCTTCGGTCAGACCGTATTCAGCACCCTTCTCTATAACTTTCGCCAGCACTGCGTCCCAGCGCGATGTCTGGAGGATAGCTATGTTGCTGTTTCTCTTGAATTCGCCGATCTTGCGGCTGATCTTCATTCGCGAACCGAGGGCATAGAGGATGTTTTCGTCTATGATATCAATCTTTGCACGGAGCTGGTCAATGTTCTCCTTCCATATCGGAGAGTCCGAATCCTTGTCCTTCACTGTGATCTGGTTGTAGAGAAGGTCGCTTAACTCTGCAGGCGTAAGCTGCTGCCTGGCATCGCTCAGGGCGACCGAAGGATTGCAGTGCGACTCTATCATCAGTCCTTCGAACCCGAGGTCAAGCGACCTCTGGCTGATCTCACGGATGTAGTCCTTGCATCCTGCCATATGGCTTGGGTCCACAAAAAACGGAAGTTCAGGGAAGCGGTTGCGAAGCTCAATGGCCACCTGCCACTGAGGATCGTTGCGATACTGGATCTTGTCGAATGTAGAGAACCCTCTGTGGATGATGCCGAGTTTCTTTATGCCGGCACGGTTCAGTCGCTCAAGTGCTCCGATCCACAGGTCGAGGTCCGGATTTGCTGGATTCTTGACCAATACAGGAATATCGGTATCCTTCAGGGCATCTGCAATCTCCTGTACGAGAAAGGGATTGGATGTGGTTCTTGCTCCGATCCACACGAGGTCCACTCCGAACTTCAGGCATTCGAACACATGCTTCTCGCTCGCCACTTCTGTCGCGATCTTCAAGCCATACTCCTTCTTTGCCTTCTGCATCCAGCGGAGACCTTCGGAGCCGGCTCCCTCGAAACATCCGGGATGAGTCCTCGGCTTCCATATGCCCGCGCGATATACATTTATTCCCATATCTCTGAGACCTTTCGCGGTCTCCATCACCTGCTCCTCGGACTCCGCGCTGCATGGTCCTGCAATCACGCTCGGTCTCGGTTCGGTGAACATTCCCCACTCATACAGAGGGACAAGGTCCAATCTGATAGTTGCCATAGTTATTTGTTCTTTACATTATTATCTGATAATTCTCCTAATGCGGTTTGCATCCTCTATGAGGGTGCGGACCGCGTCTTCGTCGCCTTCCGCTATCGCCTTTCTGAACGCGTTCATCTTATCTATATATGTATCCATCACCTGGAGGACATTGTCTCTGTTCTGGGTCAGGATCGGGATCCACATGTCCGGGCTGCTCTTCGCGAGACGGACTGTCGACGAGAAGCCTCCCGACGCCAGGTCGAAGATGTGCTTTTCATCCTTCTCTTTGTCCAGCACGGTGAGCGCCAGAGCGAAAGATGTCACATGAGATATATGAGACACATATGCCGTGTGGACATCATGGTTCGATGAATTCATATATATGGTCCTCATGTTCAAAGTGTCATACAGTCTCTCTACGGTCTGGACAGCATTAGGCGACGACTCCTCCGCATCACATATGATGCAGGCGTGGCCGTCAAAAAGGCCCGGCATGGCCGCCCACGGACCGCTGTACTCGGTTCCGGCCATAGGATGCGAAGCCACATACTGCTTCCTCGCCTTATGGTATTTCACTGCTCTCGCCAGATGTTCCTTGGTCGAACAAACGTCGATGACGACCTTCTCCACAGCATTCTGCGATGCAAAGATATCAAGAATATCCGGAAGCATCTTCACCGCAGCGCCTACAGGCACGGCAAGGACTACAAGGTCGCTCTCCTCCACGCATTCCTGCAACGAAACCACCTTGTCCACCAGGCCGATCTTCTGAGCGGCAGCGGCATTCAGCGGCTCTGCCTCAACACCGAGAACATCCTGAGCAAACCCCTTACGCTTGAGGTCAATGGCCATGGATCCGCCAATAAGTCCAATTCCTATAATTCCTACTTTCATGGCTATAAAATTGACTTTATTCTATCCGCTGCCTTCTTAAGCACTTCGGGCTTGGCGCAGAGCGAGATGCGGATGTAACTTTCGCCGTTCTTACCGAAAATGAAGCCCGGGGTGATGAAGACTCCGGCTTCATATAATATCTTGTCGGACAGCTGCTGCCCTGGAGATGTCTCGGCGTCGTCAGACATGACATCGACCTTGCCCCAGAGGAACATTCCAGATGAATTGCTGTCGTACTTCTCACCCAGCAGGTCGAAGATCTCGCCAGCTAAGATGCGGCGACGGGCATATTCGGCGTTGAGCTCGGTGAACCATTCAGGTCCCTGCTTCAGGGCTTCGATTGCCGCGAGCTGGAGCGGCTTGAACATTCCCGAGTCCATCTGGCTCTTCACTTTGAGGATCTGAGCGATCACGTCAGCCTCGGCTGCGACCATTCCGATGCGCCAGCCGGCCATGTTATGAGCCTTGCTGAGCGAGTTCAGTTCGAGGCAGCAGTCCTTGGCACCAGGCTGGGCGAGGATGGACAACGGATTGTCATTGAGTATGAAACTGTATGGATTGTCATTGCAGATCATGATGCCATGCCTTCTGCCGAAATCCACCAGTCTGGCGTACAGGTCTTCCGACGCCGGAGCGCCTGTCGGCATGTTCGGGTAGTTGGTCCACATGATCTTGACGCCGCTGAGGTCCATCTGCTCCAACGCTTCGAAATCCGGCTGCCAGCCGTTTTCTTCGCACAGGTCATAGGTCACGATTTCCGCTTCGACCAACTTGGATGCTGACGAATATGTCGGATAGCCAGGATCAGGTACCAACACTTTGTCCCCCTTGTTCAAAAATGCAAGAGAAATCAGCAGGATGGCTTCCTTAGAGCCGACCAGGGGCTGAATTTCCGTCTTCGGGTCGAGCTGCACGCCATACCAGCGAGCATACCAGTCAGCAAATGCCTGACGCAGTTCCGGCAAGCCGATATAGCTCTGGTAGGCGTGATTGCCCGGCTGGAGGGCCGAGGCGCAGAGAGCGCCGACGGCCTCCTGTGGCGGCATCCCGTCCGGCGAGCCTATGCCCAGATTGATGACCGACTCCTCGCCTGCAGCCTCGCGTGCAGCATTCATTGAAGCGATCTCCTTGAGCTTGCGAGAGAAGTAATATTCCTGGACCGATTCGGTCCTGTGTGCTGGACTGATTATCATATTGCCGATGTATATTCTCCTAAAATCCTTAAATCCTCCATCAACGGCCTCACTGCCGAAAGAGCCTGCTCATAGCGGACATAGTCGTCGAACTTTATGTCCACATAGAAGAAGTACTGCCACTCCTGTCCCGGTATCGGAAGGGACTGGATCCTCGTCAGGTTCATTCCGTAGAACGAGAGGATGGTCAGCACGTGGGCCAGCGAGCCCGGAGTGTGCGACAGGGTGAAGCACATCGAAGACTTGTTTATTTTCTCCTTGTCTACCTGGAGGGCATCGTCGAAGATCAGGAATCTCGTGAAATTCTGCTTATATGTCTCGATGCTCTCGGCAAGCATGTCAAGTCCGTAAAGCTCCGCCGCCAGGACTGAGGCTACCGCGCCGATACCCTTAAGACCGTTTTCAGCTACCTCCGCTGCACTTTTTGCCGTATCTTCCGACTCTACAAGCCTTATCCATGGATAGTCCTTGAAGAACTCACGGGTCTGGTTTATGGCCATATAATGCGTACGCACCTCCTTGATATCCTCAATGGTCTGCCCTGGCAAGGCCATGAGGTTCTGCTGAATGCGCAGGAACACCTCCCCCTTGATCTGACGGTCATATTTGCGCAGGAGCTCGAAGTTCGGGAGAAGTCCTCCTGACACCGTGTTCTCTATCGCCATGACGGCGGCATCCGCAACACCGTCGTTCATACTCCTGTAAAGGTCATCGAATGCCAGACATTCGACTATTTCGGGCACAACCTGGCCATGTTCTTCATAGAAAAGCCTCGCAGCCTGCTCATGAAAGCACCCCTTGACACCTTGAATCGCTACTCTGCTCATATAAACAAAAATAAAACTGTCCGGCGCTTACACCGGACAGCATGATAAGTTTCTATATCAATCGATACGCAACGCCCGGTCTATCACCTTTTCTGGAAATAGAAAGAATAAAAACCGAAGCTGCTAAATCGATACGTTCCCATAACTGGATACAAATATAGTGAATTAGATTTCTCGACAAGCTCGAAATGACAAATAAATGACAACTAAACTGTCATCATGTCTTTCTCCTTAGCTGCTACGAGCTCGTCAATCTTCTTTGAGAATGCGTCAGTCTCTTTCTGAACGAGCTGCTCGTACTCCTTCTGGAGGTCTTCCGGCATGCCGTCCTTGTTTGCCTTCTTGAGCTGCTCGATTGCGTCGCGGCGTGCGTTGCGTACGCTTACCTTTGCGTTCTCGCCTGCAGCCTTCGCCTTCTTGATGAGTTCCTTACGACGATCCTCAGTGAGAGGCGGCACTGTGCAACGGATGCTCTCGCCGTTATTAGACGGAGTAAGGCCGATGTTTGCGTCGAGGATAGCCTTCTCGATCGCTGCTATCATCTTCTTTTCCCATGGCTGGAGCATGAGGGTCTTTGCATCAGGAGCAGTGATTGACGCTACCTGTGGGAGCGGTGTAGGGCTGCCGTAATAGTCAACAAGCACGTTGTTGAACACCATAGGGTTTGCCTTGCCGGCACGATATGTCTTGAGTTCCTCATCGAGGTGAGTGACAGCGTGAGACATCTTGTCCTTCGCAGCTGCCAGAATTTCTTTAGCTCTTGTAATCATAGTATTGTGGTTTTATTTGTTTTCTATATTTGTGACCCTGGCCCGACAATCTATACATGTACCAAAGTACCGACTTTCTCGCCTTTTACGAGTTTGGTGAGGTTGCCCTTCTGGTTCATGTCGAAGACGATGATCGGCATGTTGCCCTCACGGCATAGCGCGAACGCTGTCTGGTCCATGACCTTGAGGCGATCCTCTATGGCCTTGTCAAAAGTAAGCTCGTCATACTTCACCGCTGTCGGATCCTTCTCCGGATCTGCAGTGTAGACTCCGTCCACCCTTGTTCCCTTGAGAAGAGCGTCAGCACCGATCTCCAATGCACGGAGAGCTGCACCCGAATCAGTTGTGAAATATGGGTTTCCTGTGCCGCCAGCTATGAGCGCAACACCGCCGCGCTCCATGACAGCGACAGCATCGTCCCTCATATAATATCTTGCCACAGGCATCATCGGAGTCGCCGTGAACACCTCCGCCTCGACTCCTGCCGAACGGATGGCCATCGCCAGACCGAGGGAGTTGATCACTGTCGCCAGCATTCCCATCTTGTCGCCGTTGACCCTGTCAAAGCCTTTGCCTACGCCCTGAAGACCTCTGAAGATGTTGCCTCCGCCAATGACAATGGCTACCTGAAGGCCGTTCTTCACTGCCTGTGCGACCTCCTCCGCATAAGCGGCAAGCCAAGTCTCGTCAATACCTTTGCCGGCAGGGCCTCCAAGGCTCTCGCCGCTCAATTTCAAAAGAACGCGTCTGTATGTTCCCATAATCAGGTTTGTTTCAAAAATCCAATAAACAAAAGTATCGAATTATTATGAAACTTCCAAGAAAGAATATATCTTTGCAAGGCTTTAGAGCATATTCTGACTGAATATTAACTATAAAAGAATACAAACTATCATGGCACTTTCTTCAATTACCAAGAAGCTTATCATGAGTATAAGTGGACTTTTCCTTATCCTCTTCCTGCTTCTCCACACTACAATCAACTTCTTCTCAGTAATCGACGCATTCAAGGGCACTTGGGGCGCACCTGCAGGTGAAGGCTGGTTCGCAAGCGGATGCTGGTTCATGGCGACACCTGTCATCGACATCATGGTTCCTGTTCTCGCACTGGGATTTGCAATTCACATCATCTATGCATCAATCCTTACTTACGGAAACTACAAGGCACGTGGTCCTCAGCGCTATGCAGTCCCTCACAAGGGCAAGGCAGAGTCTTGGGCATCGAAGAACATGTTCGTTCTCGGAGCGATCGTTCTCGGAGTGATCGCTTTCCACCTCACTCACTTCTGGGCTGAGATGCAGTTCGTAGAGTGGTTCAAAGGCGAGCACGTAGCACCTGAGAAGTCATACTTCCTCCTCGAGCAGACATTCGGAAACATCTGGATGGTGATCATCTACATCGCTTGGTTCGCAGCTCTCTGGTTCCACCTCACTCACGGATTCTGGAGCGCACTCCAGACCATCGGATGGAGCAACAAGATCTGGGAGAAGAGACTCGAGATCATCGGAAAGGCATTTGCAACCCTCATCTTCGTATGCCTCACAGTAACAGCAGTAGTAGCATACCTCGTTGCAAACGGCATCATCCCAGGCAGCGTGATGGCATAAGCATATCAGATAGCAAATTAAAGAAATCCAGCCCCAAAAAGGCTGGATTTCTTGTTTAATTTACTATCTTCGTGGGACTAACCACTTTATACGACCGTAATGATCAACTACAGCACTGACCCTCGCATTATCCTGACTCTGGACACCGGAGGTACGAACATGGTATTCGGAGCGATGCAGAGGGGCGAATTCATTGTCGAGCCACTGACGCTTCCTGCGCATGCAGACAACCTTGACCTATGTCTTCAGAACATGGTGGAAGGATTCAGGACCATCATAGACCAGCTTGACGAAAGGCCTGCGGCCATAAGCTTCGCGTTCCCTGGTCCTGCAGACTATCCTAACGGCATAATCGGAGGCCAGCTCCTCAACTTCCCGGCATTCAGGGAGGGAGTTGCGCTCGGACCATATCTCAAGAAGAAGTTCAGCATGCCGGTATACATCAACAACGACGGAGACCTGTATGCCTATGGAGAAGCCCTCGGGGGCATCCTGCCGGAAATCAACGAGATGCTCGACGAGTCGGGCAGCAGGAAGAGATACCGCAACCTGCTCGGCTTCACGCTCGGCACAGGACTCGGAATCGGAATGGTGGTCAACGGCGAGCTCAACAGAGGAGACAACTCATGCATAGAGATGTTCAGCATCCCTTATCTCGGACACGAAGGCGTATTTGCAGAGGAAGGAGCGTCAATCAGAGCGGTGAAGCGTGTCTACGGAGAGCTTTCCGGCAATCCTGAGCACGGACTGGAGCCGGTGGACATCTTCGAGATTGCCGAAGGCAGGCTCGAGGGAGATGTAGAAGCGGCGAAGGGCGCGTTCGCGCAGATGGGCAAGGTGTTAGGCGACACCATCGCCATGACCGTGTCCATCACTGACGGTCTGGTAGTAATCGGCGGAGGCCTTGCCGGAGCATATAAATATATGAAGGATGCGATGTTCGAGACTCTTCGCGGAAACATGCACAGACTTGACGGAGAGCCTATCAACAAGCTGGCCTCAAAGGTCTACGACCTGGACAATCCTGAAGAGATAAGGCAGTTCCTCAAAGGCGAGCAGAAGAGCATCAAGATCTATAACAGCGAAATCGAAGTCACCTACGATCCGCAGAAGCGCATAGGCATAGGCCTCTCGAAGATAGGAGCCAACAAGGCCGTCTCCCTCGGAGCCTACACCTTCGCCCTGCATCAGCTCAGCAGATAACATCTGCATAACAACGAACATCGTCTCGGAAGAACTGCTGTGTTTTTCCGAGACGATGTTCGTTTCTGGCACATGTACTACATTTTGCTTCATCGTCTCAAAAAAAACGCGTTGTTTTTCATAGACGACGAAAAACAACAACGACCAACGGCAGATTTTTCTTTTTTTTACACTAAGTTTTTCTCTTTTTTTAACTCTTTATCAGAATATCGGCATAGATTAGGTGCAAAAATGAAAAAGACGTACCATCTATGCCTGTCAGGCGGTAACGAGGTAATGTTCCGTCAGGACAGGGATTACATCCACGCAAACAACTGCCTGTGCCTTGCTGCCCACAAAACCGATTCCTCGCTTTTAGCGTACAGCATAATGTCCAATCATGCACATATAGGTGTCAGGACTGAAGACCCACATGAATTCATGAAGTCATTCCGATATCCATATAACAGGTACTTCAATCAGATATATGGCAGAAAAGGATTGCTTGGAGAGAAACAATTCTTCCAATGTGAGATCGACGGACTGTATCATCTTCTCGCTGCAATTTCTTACATATTGAGAAATGCTCTGCATCATGGCGTAGCTGCCACACCATTCGGTTACAGATATTCCTCCATCCATGCGTTGTTCAGAAAGGAGATGGGAAGGTTTGACTGTCCTGATCTGATGCCGAAAAAGTCCCAATATCTATACCTTCCGGGAAACACCTCGTTGCCGGAAGGATTCAAGATGGACAGCAGCGGATTGATCTTGCCTGAAAGTGTCATTGATGTGGCAGATGTCGAACATCAGTATTCCACAGCCAGAACCTTCCTATATTATATGAACAGAATCTCCGGAGAGGCATGGGAGAAAGAACAGCTGCAGGACGCTCTCAACATCCCTCCTGTCACCTTGGAACAGATTGAGGTCAACGTCTCGCATCAGAATCTGAAAACCATGCTGGGGAATGAGCATGGCAGAGCAAATTACAACGCCATGACTGACATCCAGGTTTGTGACACTATATGCAGGCTGCTGGGAGGGCGTTCGGTTTACAGCACATCAGAAAGAGAAATCGAATATGTTGCTAATCATCTTTACGGTAGTTATCACCTGTCGCAAGATCAGATTGACAGATGCCTTGCCGGAAGACTGCTGCAGCGGTAACAAATTCCAACATCGTCTCCGAAAAATAGCCTCATTTTTCCGAGACGATAAGACAAAACCCGACAAAACAGTGTAAAAAGCCAATCGTCTCGGAAGAACTGCTGTGTTTTTCCGAGACGATGTTTCTATGTGATAAGGATCCCTGATCTGGTCGGGGATGATTACGGGCCGCGGGCGCGGGTGAGGGCTGCCGGGTCCGGATCGGCGCCGCGGAAGCGGCGGTAGAGATCCATAGGCTCGTCGCTGCCGCCCTTCTCGAGGACGTTGCGGCGGAATGACATGGCTGTCTCGCTGTCGAAGATGCCCTTCTGCATGAACAGCTCGAAAGCATCCTTGTCAAGCACCTCCGCCCAGAGGTAGCTGTAGTAGCCTGCGCTGTATCCGCCGCTGAAGATGTGGGCGAAGTATGTGCTGCGATAACGCGGGATGATCTCGTCGATGAGACCCATTTCCTTGCATGCTGCCGCTTCGAATTCTTCTACGAAGGATTTCTCGACTTCGCTCGAAATGACAGTGGAGTCGCTCGAAATGACAGTGGAGTCGCTCGAAATGACAGTGGAGTCGCTCGGGAGCTCGGAGAGCATGTGCCACTTGAGGTCGAGGATGGATGCTGCTGCGAGCTCTGTGGTCATGAAGCCCTGGTTGAATGTTCCGGCAGCATTGATCTTGGCTACAAGCTCCGCAGGGATCACCTCTCCGGTCTCATAATGACGCGCATACTCTGCGAGAACCTCGTCCTGGAACGCCCAGTTCTCCATGATCTGTGAAGGAAGCTCGACGAAGTCGCGAGCTACAGATGTTCCCGCCACGCTCTTGTATGTACACTGGCTGAGGAGTCCGTGGAGGGCGTGTCCGAACTCGTGGAACATGGTCTCCACCTCATCGAGTGTGAGGAGGCCCGGCTTGCCGTCGACCGGCTTCGAGAAGTTGCCGACATTCACGATCACAGGACGGATATCCTCGCCCTTGACGATCTCCTGGTTCACGAAGTTGTTCATCCATGCTCCGCCCCTCTTGGTGCTACGCGGGAAGTAGTCTGTGAGAAGAACTCCTATAAGGCTTCCGTCTGCATCTGTCACCTTGAAACCCTCTACGTCAGGATGATATACAGGAATGCTGTCGAGCTGCTCGAAGTTGAGGCCGAAGAGCTTGTGGGCAGTATTGAATACGCCAGCACGCACATTCTCCATCTTGAAATATGGCTTGGTCTGCTCCTCGTCGAGAGCATACTTCGCCTTGCGCACCTTCTCTGCATAGTAAGCCCAGTCCCATGGCTCGATCTTCGAACCTTCAGGAAGAAGACCTGCCTTTATGTCCTCGTCCATGATCGCCTGCATGTCGACGATCTCCTCCTTTGCCTTCTCAACAGCCGGTGCCATGATGCCGGCAAGGAATGATTCGACTGCCTCAGGTGTTCCGGCCATCTTGTCGTGGAGAATCATCTGAGCCGGGTTTTCATATCCTAGAAGTTTTGCCTTCTCTATGCGTAGGGTCATCATCTTCATGATGAGATCCTTGGTGTCGTTCTCGTTGCCGTTGTTACCACGTGAAGCATATGCCTTGAACATCCTCTCGCGAAGAGCGCGGTCCTCTGTCGAAGCCATCGCTCCACCATACTCTGAAATAGCCACGCCGAACTCCTGCGCAAACGCATTGTTCTCGGCGAGAAGCCTGTTTCCGAATGTGTTGGAGAGTGACGAGAGCTCCATGTTGATCTCGCGCATTCTTGCCTGCTCGGCCTCACCGAGGGCGATACCATTGTTCACGAAGCTGTTGTAGAGCTTCTTGAGTGTCATCTTCTGCTCCTGGTTGAGACCAAGATTCTCCATGTCGTTATAGAGAGCCTCGACCTTCTTGAAGAAGTATGGATTCATGAAGATGTTGTCAGAGTGTGCCGAGAGTTTTGGAAGAACCTGCTCCACAATCTTCTGAAGAGAATCTGTTCCGTCTGTCTCTGAAAGGTTGAAAAGCACGCCGATAACCCTGTCAAGGATGGCGCCTGAACACTCATATGCCTCTACTACATTCTCGAATGTAGGGGCATCCTGATTAGCGATGATCGCATCGATCTCGCTCTGCTGCTGGCGGATGCCGGCCTCGACTGCAGGAACATAATGCTTCTCCTGGACTGCATCGAAGTCAGGAATTCCATAAGGAGTGTTCCACTCCGTGAGGAATGGGTTTACTCTGTTGCAAGATACTGCTGCCATGATTACTATAGCAATTATTGATAACTTTCTCATCTTTTATAAAATTACATTATTATTTTCGTCATACCATGGAGATCCGTCGGCCTTCTTTACTCCACTGAGGTCTATGAGGGTGAACTGCATCTCCGCCTCGAACTTGGTGAGGACTCCTGTGAATGTCACAGTCGCCTCGCCGTCAAGAACTGGCTGAGGGATGTTCACATCAGACCACTTGGCATAGCCGCTTGAACGCACCTGAAGATATTTCTTGTTGCCTGAAAGGCCTGGCATTTCGAAATACTGGTTCATAGTGTATGGCTGAGGCTTGATAAGGTCCTTGCGTTCTCCCACTGTCACTCCGTCATTCATGACGGCCTCATCGAAGTCACCGTTGTCCACATGCTCCTTGAAAAGACTCTCTGACATGGCCCATGAGGTGATGTTCCAGTTGTGTCCGTCTTCGTCATCGAGAAAGAAACGGTTCCAGTTGGACTTCTTGTCAGACTCCTTAACGATGTTAGGGTCTATGTAGCCGATGAGGAAGATGAGGTTGCTGTACTTGCAGTTCTCGATGGTCACAAGAGTGCCGAGATACTTGTCCTCATACACCTGGTTTCCAGCTATGGTCACCGGCTTGATGAGAGTCTTCTCGTCTGCCATCGCACCTTTGAACACATGGTTGTCTATAATGGCCGAGTGCTCGAGATATGCTGTCTCATACTCGCCTGTCTCGTCCTTGTATCCGATCTGGAGCATGCCTTCATAACTTCCTACGGTCAGATCGGTGCAGTCTACATAGATCCACTGTCCCACCTTGTAGTCGTTATAGAGACCGTTCTTTCCAATCTTGATTTCAATACCGCCCGTCGCATCCTGGATGTAGAAGCTCTTGTAGATGTTTCCTGTCTTGTCAGATGTGATGATCTGTCCCTTGATGACGCAGTTCTTTGTGATGTCGTATGGCTTGTTGCCGTTGTCAACGTACATCTGCTTCACCTCTGCAATAGGAGTGAACTTGTCGAAGTCTTCATCGGTATAGATCTGCTGAGGCTCAGGATCAGGGTACTTGCCTTGGAACATCACCGGCTGGAACTCTTCGCAGCCAGCGAAGAGGGTCGCTGCGACTAATATTATTGTATAGATTTTCTTCATACCTTAGAATCTGAAATAGAGGTTCAACATATAGTTAATGCCCTGCATGTAGAAGTACTTCGAGTCGAAGCGGTAGAACCTCTCGGCACTCTCGCTGTCAATCAGACGGGTCTGCTCGTAGCCTCCGGTCTTCACGCACCTGTTGTTGGTGATGTTCTGGATGTTGAGAGAGAATCCGAAGTTGTACTTGCGGTCGATGTACCAAGACTTTCCGATGCTTGCATTGAGCAGGAATACAGGCTTGAACTCCTCCTGAGCCGCCATGTACTCAACCTCAACAGGAGTGAAGATGCCGTCAGGGCCGTTCACAGCGAGGTCTGTCCTGTAGCCAGGGTTCATGTCGAGATATGACTTTGCAAAGTACTGAGCATCAATCTCGAAGAACCAGTATGAGTTTGTGCGGTAGTTGAGGCCGAGGTCAGCAGCAAGCTGAGGAGTTGAAGGGACATAATGCTTCTGATATTTCTCCACTATATAATTACCGTCAACATCTGTCTCATATGCCACAGCACCGGACTCGTCAGTATATTTCTTGAACACAGGATGGCTTGCCCAGTAAGGGACCTGCGCATTGTCATGAACCACCTCTGCACTGTTGTCCACGGTCTGAGTCATGCGAGGAGTCGATGTATAGATATATTCACCCCAGCTGAGTGCTCCTTCGACAGAGAGTCCCTGCACTGGAAGAGGGACTTTGAAACCGAGTTCTACACCCATATGACGCTGGTCGATGCCGCTCATCGCGAAGTTGGTGAACGAGTTCTGAGAGTCATCATAGAAGCTCATCATGTCGGTCTGATCCATGATCTTGGTATAGAAACCTGTCACACGTACATTATAGCCGTTGTTGCTGTACTGGTAGTTGAGGTCCGCAGAAACGGTCTTCATGGTCTCGAGATCAGGAACGAGAGAGTTCCTTGTACGAGGAGAGATGAATGACTGAGCGAATGTAGGAGCGTCGTTGAAATAGCCTCCGTTCGCATAGATTCTGTGTCCTCCTGCAAAATGGTACTGAAGACCGAGCTTAGCTGAATATGTAAAGAATTCAGGAGCGGCAGACTTGCCCTTTGAAGTGATTGGGACAAGCTCGCCGTTTACTTTCTCATATGTGGTGAGATTCTTGTCGCCTACGATGAAGTCAGAACCGTCGTCGTTGAGACCTGGGAAGAGACCTTTTCTCACGAGACCGTCTCTCCAGAATGTCTCGTAACCTGCCTGGAGGGCGAGATTTGCCTTGAAGCCGCCGAGGTCGAGGGCTCCGTTCGCCCAGACCTCTGCCTTGCGGATGTTTGCATAGTAGTCATAACCATACTTGTCACCATGGAAGAGGACCTGAGCCGCTCCATGTTCAAGATAATAGTCAAGGTCATTCTGGACCATAGCCTGGTTAGAGGCGAAGTCGCGCTCTGCGAACTGGTCGATGTTCACATAGTAGTTACCACCGAGAAGGTCGTCGAGCTTCTTGTAGTATTCTGTGCGGTTCCACTTGTAGTTGAGACCTCCTGTGAGGGTGAAAGCCTTGCTTGCATTCCACTTCACATTGGCACCGAGATTCACGTCATTCTGATCCACACGGCGCTCCTCGATCACATATTTCGAGCGGGCCATGCCGTTTGCGTCAATGTTGTTCCAGTTGACATTGTAGAGTCTGTCCCAGTTCAGGTGTGCATACTCAGGGATGTTCTCCTCCCATGCATACTGAGCCCAGGCCGCCTTCTCGGCATTCTGCCTTCCATAGTCCGGGTCATCCATCCAGAAATAGCTTGGAAGGTTGCGGTAGTAGTCCGGACGTGGATCCGGTGCGTCATACCAGTCCATCGCTGTATATCCGTTCTTACCTGTCCTCCAGAGCACTGTAGCAGAAGCCTCGAGGTCGTCTGTAGGATTTACGGTATACTTGAGGATGGTCACAGGCTCGAAGGTCTTGCGGACGCGGGCGTTGCGCACCCTGCCGTCCTGGTAACCCCAGTTGCTGTTGTACATGTTGTCGCCCATCAGGTCATAAACCTCCTGGGTGGAAGCGTTCTGCGCACCACGCTGGCCCGGAGCCGCGAAGGTCACGAGGCTGAGGCGATGCATGTCGCCGAACTTCTTCTCTACACCTGCATAGTATGCGAAGTTACGGTAGAACACACCCTCAACCCAGTCGTTTCCGCCGAGACGGGCAGACACGTTGAACGCATATGACCAGCCGTTGTCAAGCTCGCCTGAAGCATAAGTCGCCATGAGGCGGAGGCGGTAGAGGGCGCTGTTGGTCAGCGCGCTGAAACGCCAGCCCGGACGTACGCTTGAAGGCACAGCATGGATGTTGGTAACGCCGTTATATCCGCCGTAGCCATAGTCTGACACCTCGTTTCCTACAGTTGTCTCCTTGCTCCTCATGGCCTCGTTGAGACCGCTCCAGAGAGAGTATGGAGAATATCCTGTGATGGCGTCGTTCATCCTGATGCCGCTGAGGTATACGTCCTGAGACTCATTGGTATATCCTCTGTTCTTGAAGCGGATTGAGCTGAAGCCAAAGCTTGCGATGTTGGTGAAAGGGTCGTTGCTTCCGAAAAGGATCGAAGGAGCGTCCTCGAATCCAGAGTCGTCCATGTCGAACTCCGCGAAGTTTGAGTCATCGACATCTGTCACGACCTGCTCTACGACCATACCCACGAAGATAAGGTCCTTCACATAGCCTTCGATGGTCACATTGACATTGGCATCAAGGTATCCGTTCACCTTGATGGTCAGGTCATACATTCCGTTCGGAAGGTCTTCCATGAGGAAGCGGCCTTCCGCGTCAGATACTGCCGTTGCTACGGTCTCGCCGTTCTGCGAGAGCGTGAGGGCAGCGTCCGCGATAGGGGCCCTGCCGGCACGGTTTACAACCGTACCCTTGACTCCACCCCAGTCGCTCCTCTGAGCGAAGAGGGCGAAAGAGCAAAGCAGCGCCGCGATGAATAATAGTGATTTCTTTATCATATTTATTTAGTGATTACAATGTAAGTCGGATAGTGGTCGCTGTAGCCTCCGATGAACGATCCGTTGGAGAATGTCCTGAACGGAGTACCCTTATACTGTCCCTTCTGGTTGGTCAGGAACTTAGGGTTGTATACGCGTCCATAGTAACCCTTCTTATGAAGCTGGAGAAGGCCGAATGTGCCATCCTGAGGGTTTGCAAGGGCATTGTTGACCAGGAGAAGGTCATATATGCTCCATACTCCCTGATATGCCAGCGAGCCGAATCCTGCCTTGAGCATCGAAGTGAAAGGAGAGAAGAAGTCCTTGTCGGTGACATCCTCCTTGAACTCTCTGCCGTGGAGATACTCAGCCATTGACGGGTCTGTCGGATTGTCGTTCATGTCGCCCATGCACACGATCTTGATGCCAGGATATTTCTCCTGCATCATCATGGCGTGGTTGTACATGATTTCGCCGCCGCGGTCGCGGAGCTGGTTGCCGCCCTTCTTTCCGCCTGCGCGGGAAGGAAGGTGCGCAACATAGAACGCGAAGTGCTCGCCGTCGATGGTTCCATGCACCATGAGGATGTCACGGGTACGGAAATAGTCCCTCTCCTCCTGACTCTGAATCCAGTCTATGGTGCTACCCTCGAAAGTGAACGGAATCGATTCACTTTCAATGAATTTGAACACCTCAGGCTTATAGAGCAGAGCCACGTCCACTCCACGTCTGTCCGGTCCGTCATAGTGGATGATCTGATAGTTGGCTTCTGCGATCTGAGGCTCCATCACGAGGTCCTCGAGCACGAGTCGGTTCTCGATCTCCGACACGCCGAGGATGGCATGCCATGCACCGTTATCCTCCTTCATCGACCTGATGACCTTGGCCATGTTCTGAAGCTTCTTCTGATATTTCGCCTCAGTCCACTTGTTCTTTCCTTCCGGAAGGAACTCCTCGTCATTCTTTGCCGGATCGTCGTATGTGTCGAACAGATTCTCAAGGTTATAGAATCCTACGACATAATTCCTGGTGCTCTTCTGAGCATGCGCGCCGGTGCATAAAAGCACCAACGTCGCGAACATGATTGCTATTCTTTTCATAATTATCTTTACCACCACACTGAAGAGCCGGCCGGATCGGCTGCCTCAAGCTTTGCTGCCTGATCTTCACCTATCTTGGCAGGAAGATTCACGAAGAAATCGATACCTGTAATCCTCTCAAGCTCGTCGATGGACATTGAATGTGACTTGCCGAGAGACTCGGAGTAATCCCTGTGCTCAAGATAGAAGGCTGCCGCATTCCATGTACCGAGCGTCGATGACTTGCTGTATTTTAAAATCGCCTTGAAATATGCATCCGGTATGGTCACACTGTTTCCATACGAATCCTCCTCTTTCTTGCTGGAAGCACTCACTGTTACTCCTGTCACCACATAGGTAGTATCAGAAGTATTAGCCCATCCGCGGACCATGCCCTCCAGTTCTGCCCAAATGCCTTCGTTATGCGCATTGAGCTGCGGAGTCATGTTGGTGCCATAGAAAGTCTGTGCATTTGCATCATAGCAGCACTGACGGTCAGCCGACGGAATCTGGTGGCCTCTTGCATAGCTTCCCGCATAGCCTCCAAAAGGCGCCGCAGAATCCTCGCCAAGAAGCGGATCCAAAGCCCACGCATTTGTCCTTCCGGCACTTCCGTTTGTATAAAGCTTGCAGAGTGGATATGCCACCCAGAGCGCTACACGGTCCTTCTGGCTCCATCCGAACGAGTAGTTCCTGTAGGTCTTGCCGTCCATCTGGAAGCTGTGGCTGTAGTATCCGAGAGCAGGATCATCCATTGCCGGAAGCTCCAGCCAGCCGGTCTTTATCAGGTCAATGTTGCCCTGGTTTGAGCCGCCATCGGGATCGTCATCGGGATGCTGACCGGTCGCAGCCTGCTCAAATGCACATTCTGTCCATTTAGCTCCATTGTCAAGAACTATTTTCAGAGAACGGGTGCTCTCAGTAGCATTTACCTCATATTTCAGGACGACATTGTTCTTGTCACCCTGACCCGAAGTCACGCTGAGCTCCGCCCAATCCACCTCGCCCTCGTCTGCGACAAGAGCGAGTGTCCAGCTGCCGCTGCACTTCACGCTCACAAACTGCTGACCCTTGCCCGAAGCCACAGAAGGGTTCTTGATCGAAATCTCGAACACCTCAACCTCCGTCTTCACCTCGTCGCATGAAGTCAGCATAAGGCCGCAGGCAGCTATCACTGCCACTGCGACCTTGAATATTGGGTTATATTTAATCATCTTTACTCGTAAGCAACTTTTATTGCGCTTACATATGCTCTATGACTACTATCTGTACCCGTTGCAGTAAACCTTATAGAGTTTGCACTGCCCTTCCATACTCGGACTGCGTTTTCCGCAGAAAGTTCTCCCGAATCAGCAGCAAGGTAATACATATTGCTTCCGAAAGTCAGTTGGATTTCCTTGATAGTCTTGCCATTAGCTGCCTTTATGTCCATAATGGCTCCATTCTGGTACATACGGACAGCACTTCCTGAATCATAATATGCAGGAGCATTATTTGCTGTGCCCTTAGAGAAGACCACTGTTAAATTGTCATCAATCTTGATTTCAACATCTGCAACTGACTGGCCATTAGAATATCCACATTGAGAGAAAACTATTGAAGCATTGTAATTATCGACAGGAGCTTCCTTATCCACGTGACTGACATATACTCCGTTCACCATCTGAGGATTGCCATTATAATCACCTCTGTTACCCTTTACCGTCAACTCGTCACCAACCGTAAGGCCGAGATTCTCAATATCCTCGTCAGTCTCTTCTTTCATTCGATATACATATAGGCTTCCTGTCTCATCCTGCATAGTGAATGTCGCATTCTGATATTCAGAATTAATGCTCTCGATGCTGACAATTGTTCCTGTAACCTGATAGAACACATTGGTAGAGACCTCTGCAGCAAGGAACTCCTTAACGGTAGCTGTCTTGTTCTCAATCGGGAGATCTTCACCGCCACCTGGATTTCCACCTCCTGTCGAACTGTTCAGAGAAACGATGTAGTTACCCTGGGCAAGCTCAGGAGTATTACCCATATAGTTGATTAGATCTCCATAAACAACTACTTCATCACCGATTTTAAGCTGATCCTCTGATGTAAACTTGGCATTATCCAGATAGTTACCTCTGAATACATAGAAATTCGCAGCGCCATCCGCATCAGTGATGTAATATGAGATATTTCCATACTGTGCAATTCCGGATACATCCTTAAAGCTCTTCACAATACCTTTTACGTATACCCCTGCCTTAGTCTCTCCGTCAGCAAGTGCACTTGCCACCTTTGTTGCCTTTGCCGCATCATATGGACTATCCAGAGTACCCTCGCCTGTTCCCTCTGGGAGTTCTCCTGTACCAGGGTTGCTGCTCGAACCTGAACCGAAGTCTTTGGCTACGCCTGCAGAGAAATCAACTACTGTACCCCCCTCTGAAATGACAAGCTTCATGTCGTCCATACGGTATGAGCTAGCCACAGTCACCTGCATGCAGATAGAGAGGTTCTCTGTGCCCTCAGGAACAGTGAAGTGGGCAGTAGCGATGTTCCAGCGGCCCTCTGTTGTGCCACCTGCGAATGTATAGTCTGTAAGCTCTACCCATTTAGAACCATCGTTGCTGAGGAAGATCTTGTACTCCGAGTTTGTGAATACGCTTCCGTTGTCCTGTGAATACTTCTCAGTACCGAAAGTAAGAGTAAGACCAGTAGCACCGTTAAGAGCGATATTGTTAGTCGAGAAATATGCAGCAGAACCGAAGAACATGTTGTTCTTACCCGAACCTGCATAGTCCGAATAGTCGCTGTCTGAAGTTGAGTTTGCGCGTGCAGACATACCCTGGAATGAATATGTCACATTAGCCGCACCTGTTCCAGTTGCATTCTTCCAACCCTCGAACTGATCCAGATATGGCCAGCTTCCACCGCTTGATCCATAAGTCTTGGTTGCCTCCTCCTTGTCGAAGTCGTTCGAATAAACGATAAGAGCCTCCACAGATCCGCCCGGACCTGCCTGTGACACGGTCAGATACTTGCTCTTCATGCCGATGGTAAACTTGATGTCAGCGGTACGGTCCATGCCTGTGTTCTCAAGGACAGACACTGTAACTGTCTGATCATCTGCTGATGCCTCGCCGCTTGCAGGATCAACTACAACCCAGTCAGCATCAGTCTGAACTTTCCAGTCACGAGTAGCGTTGACAGTAAGTGTCTGCTCACCACCTGCTTTCTCGAATGTCATCTCACTGACACTGATTGAAAGATCAGGAACTCCAAGGTGCTGCTCTTTTTCCTGACATGCCGCCAACGCAAATGCAGACGCAATCGCACCGACAAATAGATTTCTTAATTTCATAATCATTTAAATTATAATATATTCCACTTGCTTTCACTTCACATCTTGAACTTGCAAATATAACTATCAATCAGCACTTTTGCAATAAAGCGACACACATACCACAGAAAAAGGGCAGCACCTTACGGCACTGCCCAACCTCTTTTTCTACACATGATGCTTATTGAAGCATATCATCCAACTCAGCAACCTGTAACTCAAGAATTTCTGCGATTGTATCTCGCGTCATTCCTGACGCCAACATCTTTCTAGCGGCTTCGGCCAACCCTTCTGCCCTTCCTTCTGCCCTTCCTTCTGCTCTTCCCTCTGCTCTTCCTTCCGCTCTTCCTTCCGCAAGTCCTCTTTCACGCCCTTCCGCCAGACCTTCAGCTATGGCCTCTTTCCTAGCATAGGCCATCTGATTTCTCAAATCCCTTTCTGTTGTCATTTTCATCAATACTTTAGAACGTGTAACTTCATCCATCTTTATCAATTCGGATATATCAAACATCCTCTTGAAAATTCCATGCTCAAGCACATCCGGACACTCATCAAGACAATGCATGTTCTTCAAGCAAAAATAAAAGCCTTCCAACACATCGCCATCCAGATCTTCGATCTTCTTATCAAACTTTCCAAGTTCCAGATAGATCAAGGTAAGCTTATCCGTCAAAAGAGTATGCTTACCCTCCTCGTACAAACGATAAACCGTCTTCACATCCGGATTTCCCCGATTCTCATCAATATTGAAGTCCAATATGCTGATCACGTAAACAGGACAGAATGCATAACTATCCCTACCTGCATCTACCTGATTGTGGATCTGGAAAGTGGAATAATACAGAGTTCGTTCTATATAGCTATCCTGCTTCCTTCGCTGGACCTCCACAACAATCCTTGACCCATCATCCGTCTTACAGAACATATCGTATACAGAATCCTTTCTGTCACGATCCAAGGCAGATTTTTCTAAATTTTATAATTTTTTCTTTTTTTAAAAACAAAAGAAAATCCATCAGTACTCCGCCACCGGAGCCGCTCCGTTCCTGTCCAGGGCCGGTATGTCCAGAACAAACATCTCGCCGGCATTCTCGCTGGCATCGAAAGGAATGGCAAAGAGCTTATAGTCACATCCCCATTCGAGCTGCACCTCGGTAAGGCCTTCCGCAAGGAAGGTATATGTTCCAAGATACTCGTCATCAAGGAGAATGGCACGTATGTCCTCATCAGTCGCTCCCTCTTCCTTGAGGATCTGCTCAGGGTAGATCGTATACACTGCAGTAGAGGCCGAATTCTGCAGGCTGAACTTCAGACGCGCTACCGCCCATCCCGCAAAATCCCCATACATGTCAGGGGAAGACTGAGCCAGGGCATCCCCGTCAAAATACTTGAACAGCGAAGCGGTGACTGCCGCATCAGTGGCATTTTCAGCAGGAGCCATAAATTCCTTTATGGCGACCTCCGACGCAAAGTTTCCATCCTTGTCGACGCAGACAGCGCACGCATAATGCTTCTCGCCCGGCTTGATGGAGAATGAACCGGTCTGCTCTCCACGCTGTGCATAGTATTTCGAGAACTCCGCCCTGTCTTTACAGTCACCGAAAGCTATGGCTGTCTTTATCTGACTGTCGATGAGTTTCTTGACTGCCTCTGCATCAGTACCGCCCTGCCTGAGGAGGCGTGCCTCATCAGTCACGATGGCAAGATAAGCGACACTCGCATCTGACGGCTTGAATGTGACACTGGCGCTGCGCGGGGTCAAGGTGCCCAGCTCTATCCCGAATGTAACATCCTTAGGATCATTAGGCTCGAGAGTCCTGAACTTCTTTGTCGCAAGAGGTGTAGTGAATCCTCCGTCATATCCGAAAACGATTATCATGTATTCGGTATCCGGGTCGAGAACCCCGTCAAAATAATGTACCATCTCGCCGGAGTTGGTATGCTGCGCAAAGAAAGGCTTGTAGTTCTTCTCCAGGAAAGCTGCAAGCTCATCCATAGTCATATCCTTGTAGACGAACTCAGGGAACTCCAGCCACACATACTCATCGTCCGTAGAAGGCGTGATGAAGAGCATAGCCGAAGTAGCTGTTATCTGGTCAATCTCTATCTCGAAATGATTATCAACCTCTTTCAGGGCCGGTGTCTTCACTGTCAATGACTCCACTTCAGAAATAACCTCGCCCATTTCGCCGGTATAGCAGACAAAGACCACGAACGACTGCTCCGGCTGAAGTCCGGTCACTTCACGCTCATACTCCCCGGTCTTCATAAGCTCACTTATGGACAAGTCGCTGTTCTCCAGCATCATTGTCTCAATGAAGTTGGTCGCTGTGGTACGCATGTCGTCAAGCGGACCGAAGGTGGAGAGGTATTCCTCTGTGGCCACGCCACAGAAATACGGAGCCTCGAGGTCCGAGGGCACGACCTTGACCTTGCAGTGACTCGAATGGAGGTCATACACCTCTATGTCAAAATTTCCGGTCTTTTCATCCGGTCCCTTCTGCTCGCAGGCCACAGACATGACGAGGACTGCAAGCATTATGAACAAATATTTCAATTTACTCATTATCAATTAATTATAACTATACGACACTGACTCTCCTATCGGGCATATCGCGCAGTTTGCAAGATTGTACCTGCCATCATCCGTAGTAGCATTGACCAGGACCATTACCTTGCAGTTCTCCACATTCCATCCGTCTTCAAGGGCAATCACAAAAGACTTCGAGGCAGTCTCGCCCTTCTTGAGGACATCGACATTCTCGCCATATATGCGAAGATTGAGTGTACTGCCCGCCATCACCCTTACAGCATTGCTGTGCGTACTCATCCAATCTTCGAACGCGCCGTCCTGCTTCGCCCTGATTCCGTCCTCGAGAACCCATACAGCTATACGGTATCTGTTCTCCCTGGCAGCCTTGATCTGGACATTCACACCAAGGTTGGAGCCTGTCTGAAGGACAGAGGCCGCTATGCCAGCGTCTGCAGCATCCTTATGCAGATCGTCTATATGCGACTTTATCACATCGACCGCCAGTGATGTGCCTGTGCTTTCCTTTGTAAGGTTGAATGTGAGTTCGGGATAGTATCCGCTGCAGAATGCCTGCGAAAGGTTTTCCGCGGCCTTGGAATATGCCGGGTCGCTCTGATTGTATGAATGCGCGGCCACATGCTGATATTTTGCAGTGTATGAGTCGTCCTCCGCCAGAGTCTTGAGGGATGCCATCAGCTGAGGGCAGTTAGGACAGGCCGTGCCTGTATGCTGAAGCAGGAGTATCCTGTGCGAGAAATCCTTGCTGCCGGGCTGAGGATCAGCCGGAAGCTCGGGAATGACGGCATCTCCGCCTGCATTCTCTCCTGTATCAGGCTTCTCGGTGCATGACACAAACAAAAAGGCAAGAGAAGCCAGAACTGAAAAAAACTTCTTCATATGTCAGATCTACTTTAATGAATCAATGAACTCCTGTGCAGGAGATGCTCCGCCGCGCTCAGCCTTGAATTCGAGGATCGTGAACGGACCGGTATAGCCGGATGCATCCTCTGCTATGCCAAGGAATGACACTACCTGATCATAATGAACTACAGCAAAACCCTGAGTCTTGTCGTTGTCGCACTTATAGTCAAGCTCGATCAGGACATCATCCCTTTCCGCCCAGCTCTTGAACTCGCCATAGGCAAAAGTAGTCCTCCAGTGCGCCGCATCGGCATTCGGAACGATTGCATAAGGCACCATGACCATACCCTTGCATCTGCTGAATTGCGTCGGGTCAAGCTCTGCGAGCTCTGTTCCGTCATAGTATCTGTCAACGACAAACTCGATTGCGGCGTTGCTCTCTATGAGTATCGTAGTGCGGAAGACTTCGCTCATGAATCCTTTCCTATATGATATGAGTCCTGTTTTCATGTTCACTGATGCGGCCACAATCACATATTCGGTATCTTCCTCGAGATCTGTGAAAGTCCATTTCTGCTTGCCCATCACTCCACCCATGTCTTCAAGGTACTCCGCTCTGGTGCATCCGAAGAATTCTGCGCCATAGTCTATCCTTTCATCTATGAATCTGCAGATGGCATCGCTTTCGGAACCTTCCGCCGCCGCATACTCATTGAGCTGCGCCACGGACATACAGTCAAAGAAATAATAAAGGCCAAGTTCAGGAGTAATGTTCACCGTTGCCTTATTGTGGATGACATCAGAAATGGCAAATGTGAAATTCTGAGCCTGCGGTCTGCCGCCGGCTGCAGAAGTAGTGAAAGACGCTCTTGTCAAGGCTGTTGTCGGAGCCTCGTCCCAGCCGAAGCAGAACACTTCATACTCCGTTTCAGGAGACAATGAGGATATGTCTTCAAGATTCACCACTTCTCCCGCATACATGACTTCGTCCAGAGTATCCCATTTCTCATATGCGCTGACGACATCATACATAAGATCTGTCTCCGACTCATAATCCGCAAACTGACTCTTGGCCTGCACCACGCAGATGAACGGATCATCATTCAAAGGGGTCACAGTTCCCTTGACGGTGCAGAATGTCGCCTCCTGTATGTCAATTACAAAGGTATTCGAAGACTGCACAGACTTCTTTGTGGTGAAGCGGACTGCCGAAGGTGCGGAATTCACAAAAAAGTTCTCATCGATTCCTACTGCATATGCTATGTACTCGGTATTGTCCGTAAGGTCATTGAACACGAGTTCCTCCGTTCCGATACTTCCCAGATTCGTCACCATCGCTTCAAGCGTCTGGCCCATCTTTATATAGTAGTCTACAAGTGCTGCGGCATGGGTAGCATATGCTGTTTCATCTCCGCCCCACTGCTCATATTCCGCTACTGAGAATACATTCATGAAGAACAGTGCGTCCTTCTCGCTCGCTGTCACGCTCACCTTGGCATTGGTCAGTCCGATATCGCTCACCTTGATATCGAAGGTCACGTCGGACATCTCTATCTCCGGAGTGGTGAACTCTATCTTGTTTACTCCTGTCGTGAAATAGCCCTCATAATCAAGGCCATATGCATACAGATAGTATGCAGTGCCAGGCATCAGTCCGGCCTCGTCACTCTCGAACGGGCCAACATGGAGAAAGTCCTCAAGCCATTCTGTCAGGTCCTTCTCCTCTTCCAGAGCCTTGTTGCGGAACCATTCCAGGTCACTGTCCTGATACTTGTACTCATCCTCAAATGCATCAAAGTCAGCCTTGTCGACAAGCATCACCACATATGACATTGATTCATCCTTCGGCTCAACGGAGAAATGGCACGATGTAGCTGTCACATCCGACACCTCAAGCACAAAATCCGCTTCGGGCTCTTGCGGACCGACTGGTTCCGGCTGCGGCCTGTCACATCCCCACAGAAGCAGCGAAGCCACGATCAGGCCCGCCATATAAAGCATTTTCTTCATATCCAGATTACCTTTGTGAATAATTCACAAAGATATGCATACAATATTTTAAAACAAAATCAGGCGACCCTGAGGCCGCCTGAAATATCATAGATAATATCGTATTACTCTGCGTATACGGTCACACTGTCCATACGAACCTGTCCACCAGAAAGAGCGCTGACAACATACGAATCAGATGCAGCATCCAAAGTCACAGTTACTACTGAACCACTGACAGAAACATTGCCAGAAGTAATTGAACTCTCCAATGCTGTAGCATAAGAACTATTGTTGCAGGTGAATTCAATCTTAGTCATACCCGCATATTCTACAGTGATCTTGGAATTCTTGTAGAATCTTGCTGGGGCAGAATAATCTGCAACATTGCTTGTTGATGAGCCTTTATCGTTGGTAAGCTTGATACCATTCTGCTCCCATACCTGCTGAGAAGTTGTGAATACTGTTCTGTTTGCGGTGTCAGCAAATGAGAGAGTTGCAGAACCTTCCGGTGCCTCAATCACCACATCAGTATGCTCGACAATTACACAACCCTGAGCCATCTGAGGTGTTTCATTATACAAAGTTCTTTTACCTTTCACCGTGATAAGATCGCCCTTTGTAATAGTATTGGCAGGATCATTTATACCCTCACATGACAATCTGTAAGCGAGCATCTCACCTGTTTCGTCAGAAATATATATAGAGATGTTGCCATAAGACGCATTGTATGCCTGATAGATACCTGAAATTGTTCCTGACACCTGATATTCGATATCATTATCTGCAGCTGCAAGGAACTCTGCCACAGTAACGACCTTTGGTCCCTCCGGCTCTACCGGCTCCTCAACAGGATTGTCTGCTGCAACGAGGAATGGACGGAGGGTTGCGTCAGTATATGTATCCTCTGAGAGACGCCACTCATTGCTGTCAGCAAAGTATCCGATGCCGAAATATGTAGAGAGGTTATACACGTCAGCAGTACCATCACCATATGAATCATCTACAACCCACAAATAATAAGCATAGTCTTCACCTGCAGGAAGCTCAGTCACGAGGGTAGCATTTCCCGACTCCCAATCTGTCTGACCGAGATAACGTCCATATGAATCCTGGATAGTATATGCTGTATAGTCTGGATCATATGTGAAAGTGAAGGTGTTCTTCACTGTGCTTGCATAGTTGATGAGGTCTTTTGCAGGGAACACGCCTGATGTCACGTCCTCTGCCATTGGAGCCATCACCTTGCCGCTGTTAGTGAACCAATATCCACCGTCCGCGATAGGGCCTTCCGGAGACTCTCCACCGCCGCCTGGAAGCTGGATCTCATATGGATACTCCACCCTTGTGAGCGTGATCGGCTCTGCAACTCCAAATACATTCTCGCAAACAACCTTTACTGAATTGGCTGTAAGTTCTGAGTACTGGATTTCGAACTCCTCACCCACTTCATCCCATTCCCAGTCATACTGTGTGAATGAAATTACACCTGAAGACTTATCTGTAGCCTCAATCTCATAGAAACCTACCATGTGAAGAGCAAAGCCGCTTTCATCCATTGTAGGGAGGGCGATGCTGAGCATGCCTTCTTCTGCAATACCTAAGTCAAAAAGAATCGGCATATCATCAAACTCACCCATCCACTGGTATCCGTCGAGTCTTGCGATCTCTTCGCCTGGCTTGTAGCCTGCCTCCATTACCCATACCTTGCCATTAGTCTTGTCGAAGTATACGTCGTATACACCAGACTTGTTAAGGTAGATGTCCTTACTGTCCTTCAGAACTGCAATTTCTGTGTTTGGCTTGTTGACAGCCTCTTCTGCCTGACCATAAGCATTCCAAGTGCCGGTCTCACAGATCTTGAACTTCACATAGTCCTCACCTGTTCCATCATCAGAGAATCTGTAGTCATAGTCAAACTCTACGTTCTTGGCAACATAATAGTCACCCTCGAGAGCCATGAGACCAGGCTCGTTTGATGGATTCCAGTAGTTTGCCTTCTTGTCTGCGTCAGTACCCTTGATTGTACCTGTCACAGTGTAAGTAACCTCAACTGGTTCTGGCACTACAGGCTCCTTCTCGCCTGGCTTGAAGCCGGCTTCCATAACCCATACCTTGAGGTTTGCCTTGTCGAAGTATACGTCGTAGTTTCCTTCAGCGCCCTTTACAATGATGTTTTCTCCGCCTGCCTGAACTGGAATCTCACCATTGATGTAGTTCTCGTTCTCCTTCTGAGCATGTGCATAACCATCCCAAGTACCTGTCTCAACGACCTTGAACTCGATCTGATCTGCACCATTATACAGGGTCTTTGCTGTCACGAAAGGAACATTCTTGCCTACATAGTAGTCGCCCTCCTTGACCATGAGTCCTGCCGGGTTGGCATTGTCCCAGTTGATATCCTTGAGTGTACCTACGACTGTGTAAGTCACTTCTACCGGCTCTGGGTTCTGAGGGTCCTTCTCGCCTGGCTTGAAGCCCTGCTCCATCACGTAAACCTCGAGCTTATCGAAGCTGAAGTATACGTCATATGTACCAGCCTCGCCGTTGAGCTTGATATCAGCCGCGTCACCGCCGAGGTTTGCCTTTGAGTACTCCGCTGTAACGACTGAGATCTTGCCGTTCACAACGCCTTTCTCTGAACCAGGAGCAACACCGATATTGGTTGCATCAGTCCAGTTGCCGTTGCCACGGATCTTGAAAGTAAGCTGAGAGAACTGAGCACCTTTGGCAACAATCCACTCACCCTCATAAGTCATAGGAACATCTGTTACCCACTCATTGTCGACGAACTTACCCATCATACCCCATGATACAGCGATCTCAACATGCTCGACAGCCTCTTCCGGAGTCTTGCCAGGAGTCATGAAGTAGAACTTGTCAAGGGCTTCTGTGAGATATACGTCAAATGCACCCCCCTCGGTAAGAGAAATGTCATTGGTACCGACCTCACCGATTTCATTTGGAGCGATCAGGCCATGGAGACCCTTTACGTTGCCTTCCCAACTGCTGTTCTTTGTGAAGTGCATTCCCTTGTTTGCGGTAATTCCGACTTCCTTAGCCACATAATAACCATCAGTAAGAGTAAGGACCACGCCATTTGCGTCAACATCCCATCCGCCTACAGCATCACCTACAAGAATGTATGTATCCTCTGTTGGTTCTGGTCCTGGTCCCGGCTCAGTGTTGGTAGCACCAGCCTGAGTCACAGCCACAGTCTTGGTCAGTTCACCGGCCTTCACTGTAATCTTTGCAGTTCTTGGCTCCTCAGAAGTGTTGTCCTCTGCTGTAACCTTTACAGTTACGGCCTTCTCAGAGCCCTTGCCTGTTGCCGGATCAACTGAAACCCAGTCTGCATCTGGAGAAGCAGTCCAGTCCTGATTTGTAGTTACACTGAAAGAAGCCTCGCCTGCTGTAGCAGCCACCTGAACGGCTGTCTTGTCAACATCGAGCTTCGGCGTTTCAACAGGCTCATCCTGCTTACACGCAACGGCTGCCGCAACTGCGAGCATACCGATCAACAAATGCTTGATTTTCATAACGATATTGTTTTGGTTATTGTATTGTCAAGTCGTGGAAAGACAAATATAACATTTTTAAATGATGAAAGCAAACTCAGAATCAGAAAACGAGTTCTGAGACAGGCGACACGCCGTCCTTTTTAAGGTCTATAACCTCAAGCAAAAGCTCTCCATAGGCCCCATCCGCATCCTGTGCCACTCCCATGATCGTGTTTACGCCCCAATATGCCACTACCAGCTGGCAGGTCAGTCCCTGCTCGGTCGGAGCAGACAGGACGTTCTTGATTATGACCTCCCTGCTTCTGTCGGTAAGATCCTCCAAAGCGATATATGACCACCACTGGACTGCGCTCGCAGAAGGCTCCACCTCAAGGTCCACGACCGCATATCCTCTTGCGGCACCAAGGTCCGGATAGAGATTGGCGAGCTCTGTGCCGTCATAATACTTGTAGCTCCTGACAGTCAGCGAGGCATCCGAAATCTTCTCTTCTGGAGTAGTGAACGGAGAGCTGAACGAGAATGAAGCTACAGGATTTCCATCCTGGTCCACAGGGACCGCCCATTGGATGTATTCAGTGCCATACTCGTATTTTGTGGTGAATTCCTGGGCTCCCATGGCCGTGATCAGGTCTATGACCCTTTCCTTTGTGCCCAGGTCTTCGATCATGTCTTCAACCAGCATTTCCAGGCATTCTCCGAATGCTCCGTCAAGGCTGCCATGCGCTGCCATAAGAGCCTGAAGATCGCTCATTTGCACATAATTGCAGATATAGACAACGGAATTGTCCGAAGGAGATATGCCCAGAGACATTTCAAAACCATTGAAATCCTGTGTGAACGAGAATGAACATGATGCAGGGTTGCCTCCCTCGCCCATCTTGAACTCCTTCCTGGCAACATCCGTCGTCACCGCGCCGTTCTCATATCCGAACGCAACGACGACATAGTTCCATCCGGACTTGCCGGCCCATTCAAACTCCTGGTCTCCCGAATAGGTAATACCCTCAAGACCACCCCAGGCAATGTTGTTCTGGATGACATAGTCGGTCAGCTCGGCATCGCTCAAGCCTTCGATGATGTTTGCAGGCTCTATCGTGAGGATATAGGTATCTTCATTTGACACATCCGCGGCAATCATGGCTGTCGTGGCGGTGACATCAGTGACCTTCAGGTCGAAAGTGTTCGCAGACTCCTCCTTCTGAGGTGTCTCGAACTTTTCATATGCTACCTCGGTCGTAGTCATTCCATCATCATCTATACCCACAGCAAAAGCATAGTATGTGGTTTCCGGCTTCAGGGAAGTGAGGATGAAACCGTCATTGCCATATGATGATATCATCTTTATCACGTCCGCGCGGTCCTTGCCTGTCTGCTCCATGAGCGAGCCGATGAACCATGTCATATAGTCATCAAAGCCATACTGCTGAGCCTGCAGGAAGTCCGACTCATTGATCACATCCATGTAATATGGAGATTCCTTGTCCTCCGGCTCCACCTCAACCGTAGCCGTTACAGATGATATGTCGTACACTTTCAGCTTGAACGGGGCCTGCTCAGGAGCAGGTGTCACAGGTGTGTCAGGCTCCGACGGAGTCTGGGGAGATACTGGTTTTTCGCAGGATGCGATGAAGATCAAAGCGGCGGCTGCCGCAAGAAGTTTCACGAATTTCTTCATAATCAACAATAGGTTAGTCCGTTAATGATCTACAAAAATAACAAAAAAAAGCGGACGATTCTGTCCGAATCATCCGCTTTTATCGATATTCCCTTTCGGGACGGGTGTCAATTACTCAGCCTTTGACACGAAGAATGCATTTCCTACCTGTGGAGTGCCCTTGTAAGATGTGCGTGTACCTACGATGGTGATCTTGTCACCCTCTGCAAGACCTGCATTTGTTACAAGAGATTCAAACTCCTTCTTAGGTCCGCCCCAGCCTGAAAGAAGGCCGTAGACATAGACCTCACCGGTCTCATCGGTAAGATAGATATTTCCATAAATACCTGCTGCATCAAGACCGCTGAGTGTACCTGTAAGGCGATAGTAAACATCACTTGCCTCAAGAGCTGCGAGGAAGTCTGCCACTGATACTGTTGCAACAGGGACATGCTTCTCGACAACAACGTTCTTCATCTGAGGAGCGCCGTTATATGAACTCTTCACACCGCATACAGTAACGATGTCACCCTCGTTGATCGGAGTTGTGAATGCATCGAATCTGTTGCCCTCAGCATCGTATGTACCGTATACGTAAACCTCACCGGTATAATCGCTGATATAGAGGTTGCCATACTTGCCGTTTGCGATAGACTTCACGCAACCTGTGATTCTGTAAAGTGTCGCACCGTCCTCAGCTGCGTTGATCTGGTCAGCTGTTGTCTCGATGATGGAACCTTCCTGAGTGAATGCGTAAGGAACTGAAGAACCTGACGATACGAATGTAACAGAGCCCTCACGGTTACCGCCGGCGTTAGGAAGAACCGCGATCTTCACCACTGCTGTATCAGCTGGGTTAGGCTCGATCTTGGTAGGCTCGCCCGGCTTGTTCTGCATGTCGACGATAGAAACCCAAGACCTGTACTCCTCTGGAACTGTAGGGAATACGCCAGCGCCCTTGTAAGCTACCTTTACCTCAAGCTCGCCGCCATCCTTGGCAACCATAGCAGGCTCGGTAATAACCTTTACAAGAGACTTGCTGACCTTGATGAATGTAGCGTCAACGAACTCAGGAGTGTTTCCGCCATAAAGAACGTATGAACCCTGAACTGTAACCTCGTCACCTACCTCGATGTTGAAGCTTGACCAGTTGTACTTTCCTGATGCATCAACTGTTCCGTAGATGTAGAGCTGCTGGTCAGTAGAGCTGTCCTTGAGGTACCAGTTACCATAGTTGGTGTTAGCAATTGCAGTACAGATACCCTTGACCTCATAGAGCTTGCCCTCCGGTCCTGCGATAATTTCAGCCACAGTTGCCTTGGTAACGGTCATAGAACCCTGACGTACTCTTACGAACTGAGTGTTGTCACCGGCCTTGATCTTGAGCTCGAGCTCACGGCCGCTTGTTGTAGCCTCGGCAGAGAATGTAACAGTAGTCTCACCCTGGCCGCCTGACATCTTGTCAGCTGCGAGCCATGAAGGAGTAGAAGACTCTACATTTCCCTCCTTGTCTCTCTTGATTACCTCTGGCCATACATCATCAACTACGAACTCCCAATCCTCAGTTGCTGTAACTGTAAGAGTTGCAGAGCCGCCTTCCTCAGCGATAGAAAGATATGTCTGAGAAAGCTTGATGTTGTCCCAAGAATCTGTTACCTGCTCCTCACAAGCTGAGAAGAAGAGGACAGATGAAAGTATGATTGAGAATAAATATCTAAGTTTCATAATATATCTGTAATAAATTAGTTAAACATATACTTTATTCCCACTGAAGCATACCAGCACTGACCTATTGACTTGTTAGGAACAAATGTCTGAGTATTTGCATTGACAGCCTTAGGAGTCGAGAATACAGGGTAACCCTCTGCATCTGCTCCCTCATACTTGAGGATACGTCCCTCAACGAGATCAAGATTCATATACTTGCTCACACCCCAGCTTGAGTTGAAGAGGTTGAGGATGTTCTTGATGTCAACGCTGAGCTGAAGTTTGTTGACAGAGTTGCCGATACGTACCTTGAAGTCATGCTTGTAGCTGAAATCGAGTCTGTGCACCCAAGGAGAATATACGCTGTAAGCCTCTGCGTACTCACCCTGATGCTTGCTCAGATACTTGCTGTTGTGTACATAAGCCATGAAGCGGTCGCGGTCGTCATCCGAAGCGAAACGGAACTCATTGTTTTTAACCTGCTCGTCGGTAGGAATGTAAAGAGCATCGTAGTTGTAACCGTCACCGTTCATGTCGTTGACAGTCATGTAAGAGTAGTTGTAACCTCCTCTCCATGCCTCATAGATAAGGCTGAAGTGGTTGTTAGACTTGTCGCTGTAAGTTGCTGATGCAACTGCACGGTCTGGAGTAACGTACTGAGAGTTGTGGAGTTTGATGTTGTTAGGACCCTCTGATGTAGGTACGTATGTGAATGCAGACTCAGCTGCTGAACCAGGCATACCTGTGAGTTCCTTAGACACTGTGTGAGTATAAGCTGCCATGAGGCTGAGACCCTCAACCGGTGCCATGTTTACAGTCACGTTAGCTGAATATCCGTATCCCTTGTTTGTGTTCTCAAGAACGAATGCCTTTGTACCTGTTCTGAAGTTTGCAGGATAGATAGGACGTGCGTCAGCACCGTTGAATCTTGTAAATCCGTTTACAGGCATCATGCTCCAGTCTGAGATTGTCACACCGTTGATGGTCTTGTTGAAGATACCCTCAGCTGTGATAGAGAATGGGAATGAAGTAGGGAATCTGTAGTCGATAGCGAGTGAAGTCTTCCAAACCTGCGGCATCTTGAACTTAGGATCAACTGCTGAGATTGAAGAAGGAACTGCGCCATCCTCAGGAGAGATTGTAGATGGATAACCCATTGCGATGAGCTTGTCGAGAAGGGCCTGAGTAGTAGCCTTTCCGTTAGCGTCAGTCACGAGACCACCCTTGAATACGTCCATTGTGTAGAGAGGATTTCCGTTCTCATCCTTACCGAACATATTGTCAAGGTTCTTGTTGTTGATCTGAGCCTGGTACTGAACCATACCTGAGTTGGTAGGCATGTTGGTGAAGAATACGAGAGGGAGACGACCTGAGAAGAATCCTGTACCTCCGCGGAGGGTGAGGCTTCTGTCCTCAGTAACATCCCAGTTGAAGCCGACACGTGGAGATACTGTAACGTTTGCAGTTGGCCACTTGCCGGTGTCGATGTTGCGCTTCTGACCGTCCTTGCCGATGTAGTCGATAGCGAGGATCTTGTTGTTGGTCATGAGGTCGCCGTTATCGAAGAAGAGACCGTCGAGACGTACACCGTAAGTAAGCTTGAATGCCTCAGTAGCATTCCACTCGTCCTGTGCGTATACACCTGCCTTGTGGAACTGTACACGAGCAGCAGGGTTCTTCTCACCGTCATAACCGTAAGTGAGACATACAACCTCAGGAGCTGCGCCGTTGATGAAATCGTCAACGCTTGCGTAACGGTAATAACCTGTACCGTTTCTCATGTATGCGTTGTCAGCCATCTGGTACTCATAGTTCACACCCATTGTAACCTTGTGGTTTCCAGCGTAGTATACAAGGTCATCCTTCACGCTGATGTGAGTGTTGTGAACTGCGTTGTTCCAAGTGAAGAGCTCGTATCCGAGAGCCATGTACTGAGTGTTTGTGTTAGTACCGTCCTGGATGTCGATGAAAGGGAACTCCTTAGAGTTTGTTCCACGAACGTCGTCGAGCTTTGAGAATGTAGCGAGGAACTGGTTTGAGAGGTTGTCGCTGATACGGCTGTTCAGATCGACTGATACTGAATGAACGAGGTTGTTCATAGAGTACATTGAGTTTGCGAACGCCATTGAGTACATAGATGTACGTGCGTAAGCCGAACGTGTACCACCGTCCATTGAAGATGCGTTAGGACCGTTCCAACCTGTATTGTTGGTATAGTTGTAACGTACTGCGAGGTGGTTTGCATCGTTGATGTTCCAGTCGAGTCTTGCAAGGAGCTTGAGGTTGCTCTGGTCTGCAGGGAAGTCAGTGAATGAACCTGTATCATATCCGTACTTGTCCATCACATGCTTCTGAACACGCTCCATGTCAGCAACGGTAGTGTATGAGAGATACTTGTCAGCATCACCTACACCGTTCTCAGACGCTCTCCAGCGTACTGCAACCGAAGGAGTCTGCGAGTACTCTGCATTCACGAAGAAGAAGAGTTTGTTCTTGATGATAGGGCCACCGAGAGTGAAACCGTAAGTAGTGTTGCGGTCACGGTCGCGTGCACCTGAGATCTCAGTACCTGCCACCTGGTTACCACGCATGTTCTCGTTGCGGTGGTATACATAAGCAGTACCCTTGAATGTGTTTGTACCTGACTTTGTAATGGCGTTTACACCACCACCGATGAAGTTGGTCTGACGGACATCGTAAGGAGAGATGACCACCTGGAGTTCCTCGATTGCATCGATAGAGATAGGGTTGCCACCACCAGGGAGGTTCTCTGAAAGACCGAAGTTGTTGTTGAAGTTTGCTCCGTCGACAGTGAAGTTTGCTGTACGGCCGTCTGAACCTGCGAAGCTCATGCCGTTACCACCGTAAGGAGAAAGCCTTGTAACGTCAGTGATGCTTCTGCTTACTGTAGGAAGAGAAGTGATCTGCGAGCTTGAAATGTTAGTGGCAGCACCTGTCTTCTCAGCAGCAAACTTGGATGCAGAAGCTGCAATCACCATTGCTTCACCGAGCATTTCAGAATCCTCATTCAACTGACCGCTGAGAGCTGATGTCTCACCGAGCTGAAGAGTTACATCTGTGTAAGTGAGCGGCTGGTATCCAAGGCAAGAAAATTCCACCTTGTAAGGACCACCGGAACGCATACCGTTGATGGCATAACGACCGTCGTTGTTTGTTACAACGCCGTAAACGGTACCTGAAGGCTCGTGGGTAGCGACTACCGCAGCGCCTATGATAGGCTCACCGTTAGCGTCAACAACACGTCCACCCAGAGCCGATGTAGTCACCTGTGCATAGGCAGCTACGCTCATAAGCATTGCCGCAAGAGCAGCAATAAGACACTTAATTGTTTGTTTCATAACGATTTAGTTAATAATAATAAGGTTTTATGTCGCGAAGATACTACATTTTAATGTTTTAATAAAGTTTTTAACAGACTTTTAACCAATTATTATCAACACTTTCTGCTTAAATATTTGCATATCAAAAAAAATGTCTATCTTTGCCGCCCGAAATAAGACATGTGGAGAGATTTGTCTGCTTGCAACCACGTTAAAAAATGCTAAAATGTTGACTACATGTCATCAATGTTTTGTGTTTTTGTGACGGCTCCGCATTCTTGTGGGGCTTTTGTTTTGCCCTATTGTCATCCCCCTTATGGAACACACCGGGGACACATATCATCCCCGACCTGATCGGGGACCCAAATAGAATATATATAAGAAACAGAATATGAACTACTTATTCACATCAGAATCGGTGTCAGAAGGACACCCAGACAAGGTTTCGGACCAGATTTCCGATGCCATCCTTGACGAATTCCTCCGTCAGGACCCTGAGGCCAAGGTAGCCTGCGAGACATTCTGCAGCACAGGACTCGTTGTCGTAGGAGGCGAGGTACGCTCAGAAGACGCATACGTAGACATCCCTAAGACAGTGCGCCGTGTCATCAACAAGATCGGCTACAACAAAGCCGAATACATGTTCGACGGCAACTCATGCGGAATTCTTTCTGCCCTCCATGAGCAGAGCGTCGACATCAACCGCGGCGTGGTCGGCGAAGACGCAGACGCACAGGGAGCCGGCGACCAGGGAATGATGTTCGGATATGCATGCTGCGACACTGAGGAATACATGCCTCTCCCGCTCGCACTTTCGCACCAGGCGCTTCTGATGCTTGCGAAGATCCGCAAGCAGAAGCCTGAGCTCATGCCATACCTCCGTCCTGACTCCAAGTCACAGTTCACCATCGAGTATGACGGCGAGACAAACAAGCCTGTACGTGTGCATACAATCGTGATTTCGACACAACACGACGAGTTCACTCCGGCATCGCTCGGCAACATGAGCTATGCTGACGGATGCGCACAGTTCGGTCAGAAGAGGGTCGACGAAGCAATGCAGGCAAAGATCCGTGAGGACGTGCAGAACATCCTCCTGCCTATGCTCATCGAGACTCTCGCACCGGAGACTGCTGCACTCTTCAAGGGTGATTACATCCTCCATGTAAACCCAACCGGCAAATTCGTGATAGGAGGCCCTCACGGCGACACTGGTCTTACAGGCCGCAAGATCATCGTCGACACATACGGTGGAAAGGGAGCACACGGCGGCGGAGCATTCTCCGGAAAGGACCCGTCAAAGGTTGACCGTTCTGCAGCTTATGCGGCAAGATACATCGCAAAGAACATGGTTGCTGCCGGCGTCGCACGCGAAATGCTCGTTCAGGTGTCATATGCCATCGGCGTTGCGCGTCCTCTCAGCATCTTCGTAAACACCTATGGCACAGCAGCAGACGGACTCAGTGACGCTTTCATTGCAGAGAAGATCAATGAGCTCTTCGATCTCCGTCCTGCCATGATCATAGAGAAGTTCGGTCTCAAGAACCCTATCTACGAACCGACAGCATCATACGGACACGTAGGACGCGACCCATACAAGGAGTCTGTGACCATCATCAGAAACGGCGTCAAGACACAGAAATATGTCCAGTTCTTCGGCTGGGAGCTGCTCGACTCGGTCGACATGATCCGCGAAGCATTCGGACTGTAAAAGAAAAACGGAGGCCTGACGGTCTCCGTTTTTCTTTTACATCCTCTCCATCTCGCGGCGCATGTCCTTTTCCTTGATGGATGCACGCTTGTCATACTCCTTCTTGCCTCGTGCCAGGGCAATCAGGAGCTTTGCATATCCGTTGTCCGCGATGTACAGCTTCACTGCCACAATGGTGAGTCCCTTCTCCTTCACAGCCCTCTGGAGCCTTGTGAGCTCCTTTCGGGTAAGCAGGAGCTTGCGCTCACGGCGCGGGTCATGCTTTCCCCAGCTGCCCCACCAGTATTCGGCAACATGCATGTTCTTGACATACAGTTCATTCCTGTTGAAATAGCAGAACGCGTCCACCAGCGAGGCCTTGCCCGCCCTGATGGACTTGATCTCAGTGCCTGTAAGCACCATTCCCGCTTGGAAAGTCTCGATGAACTCATAGTCAAACGAAGCCCTCCTGTTCTTTATCTCCACACTGCTCTTTGCTTTCGGCATATTTTTCTGCTTTAGTATAATGATCAAAAACACAAATAAGACCTATTATGTGCTTTTAAAGTCAATTTTCAGTCCCTAAAGCACAAAAAAGGCTGATTTTGTGTTTTTAAGACTGCAAATGTAGTGCTTTTCCAGATATTATAAAAACATTATCTTTGCACTACTATGGCAAAGAAACCTTTCACACCGATTCCACCTATGGCGGAGCTGCCTCCAGCAGAAGAGATCGACGTCAAGGAGATTCTCGACAGATACCTCTCCGGAGAAATAGACCTGATATGTGTCCTGGGCCCGACTGCCTCGGGCAAGACACGCTACGCAGTCAGCCTGGCACGCCAGATCAACGCCCTGCTTTCAGCCACTGACGATGTTCAGGCGGGGTCGGAAAGAACCCCTGTCGCTCCCTGTCAGGAGCTCCTTCCCCCTGCGGCCAGGGGGGTAGCACGCTTTCCGACCCCGCCTGAACACCGCGCAACGGGTGCTGAAATCATTTCAGCTGATTCAAGGCAGGTTTACAGGGGGATGGACATCGGCACAGGAAAGGATCTTGATGAGTATGAAGAGATTCCATATCATCTTATGGACATTGTGGATGCCGGCACAAAATACAATATTTTCGAATACCAACGAGACTTCGAGAAGACATACAAGGATATCGTGGACAGAGGCGGCATCCCTATCCTGTGTGGCGGCAGCGGCCTGTACATAGAGGCCGCAACATGCGGATATTCCCTGCCGGAAGTCCCGCCGGACCCGGAACTCCGCGCAGAACTCGAGAAGAATTCTGACGATGAACTGATCGCCATGCTGGCTTCACTCAAGCCGCTCCACAACAGTACAGACTACGACACCCGCAAGCGTTTGATCCGTGCACTGGAGATAGCCATATATGAATCCGAACACCCAGTGCAGCGCACTGCATTCCTCCCGAAGAACACATACTACATAGGCACTCTGGTGTCACGCGAAGTCCGCAACGCCAAGATAGACAAGCGCCTGGACGCACGTCTTGAGGAAGGCATGGTAGAAGAAATCAGAGGTCTGATAGATGGAACACATCCTGCGCTGGCTCCTGAGCACAAACCGATCCCGGCGGCAGATCTCATATACTATGGACTCGAATATAAATTCGTGACCCTCTATCTCATAGGCGAACTCACCTTCGAAGAAATGCGCACACAGCTCGCCACAGCCATCCACCAGTTCGCAAAACGCCAGATGACATGGTTCCGCGGCATGGAACGCAAAGGCATCCGCATCCACTGGACGCAGGTGCAGTAAATCCGCTGGCGCTCAACTCGCTGACTATCAACACATTCGCAAAACCTCGTGCCGCCAAAGGGGAGCACGAGGTTTTAATAAATCGTTGATGCCCAACACTATATGCGCCAGGCATGCTATGCTTCGGGGTAGAATTTTGATGCTACGGGGAGGCCGGACGGGACTACGAAGTGGTGGTTTTCGCCTTTCCATGTATCTTCGGACCATTCCGGGGAGATGTAGTCTCCTTCATGGTCCGGCATGAATGCCAGATATGTGATCTGGAAGCCCTGGGCCAGGTATTGAGATTCGTAGAATGTCTGGACCTCGAAGAGGGCGTCTACTGCAGCCGGGCCGCATATTGATGAGAATTCACTCTCATACAGTCTCTCGCGGTCAGCCCCATATATGTCCGTCGCCGCGGCGAGGATATGCAGGCCGTTCTGCTCTGCCATCGCACGGGAATATTCATGGAGGTAGCGGCTGTCGGTCTTCAGATGGATTATGCCACCCGGCTTGAGGAAATTGCGATAGCGGGACATGAACAGCGGAGCGGTGAGGCGCTTCTTCTCGCGGCCGATCTGCGGATCGGCGAATGTGATCCATATCTCCGAAACCTCACCGGGAGCAAAGAGCGACTCTATGAACTCTATGCGGGTGCGGAGGAATGCTACATTATCAAGAGAATGCTCCTCAGCATATTTGGCACCTTTCCAGAGGCGCGCGCCTTTGATGTCCACACCTATATAATTACATGCAGGATTGCGCTCTGCCAGATCTATGGTATAGTCACCCTTACCACAGCCAAGTTCCAGGACTATCGGATTGTCGTTGCAGAAGAAGTCACTGCCCCATCTTCCCTTGAGAGGATGGTCACAGTTCAAGACTTCAGATGTAGCAGGCTGGATCATACACCTGAAGGTCTCATTCTCTTTGAATTTGCGAAGCTTGTCCTTTCCCATAACTATTCTGCAGGTTTGTCCTGACGATGACCGTTTTTCTTGCCACGGCCTCGACCTCCATTCGGTCTGCCTCCCTGGCGTGGCTGCTGGCCTTCAGGCTTTGGCTGTCCGCCCTGGGCCTCCTGACCGCCTTCTTTCTTCTGTGCCGGCTTCTTCTTGCGCTTCTTGCGCTTGCGGGCCTCATCGAACCTGTTGATGGCATCATCTCCGACTGCAGTAACGAACTCTGGAGCTGCCGGCACGTCGTCACTCTTGAGCGACGCAGGCTTCTCTCCCCTGCGGTTCATCTTGATGATCTCCCAGACATCCTCCGCATATACAGGATATAGGTTTGCAAGGGATGACTGATCATATGAGAAGTACATGATCTCACGTAGGATGTCGGTCTTCATGAGGTATGCAAGTCCGTCCTCGAACTCAAGCGGCTCATACACCTTCGGAATGCGGCTCTGTGCGTCCATGTATACAGCAGTCTCATAGTTGAGACAGCACTTGAGTTTGCCACACTGCCCCGCAAGCTTCTGAGGGTTGAGAGACAGATCCTGGCAACGCGCCGCAGAAGTTGTGATAGACTGGAAACCTGATATATAGTTCGAGCAGCAGAGTTCGCGGCCGCAGACGCCGAGGCCTCCTATGAGGCCGGCCTCCTGGCGGGCGCCGATCTGCTTCATCTCGATCCTGATGCGGAACTCCTCGGCAAACACCTTGATTAGCTGACGGAAGTCCACGCGTCCGTCTGCGATGTAGTAGAATATGGCCTTGGTGCCATCTCCCTGGAACTCCACATCTCCGATCTTCATCTCAAGACCCAGCTCTGCCGCAATCTGACGGGAGCGGATCATGGTCTCGTGCTCACGGGCGATCGCCTCCTGCCATCTCTCGATATCAAAAAGCTTGGCCTTCCTATATATCTTCTTGAACTCGTAAGTCTCGGGATTTATTCTCTTGCACTTCATCTGTCGCGCCACGATCGCGCCCTCGAGAGTCACGATGCCAAGATCGTGTCCGTTGGCCGCCTCGACAATAACCAGGTCACCGGTCTTTATGCTCTGACCCGACGCATTCCTGTAGATTCCCTTGCGCGTATTCTTGAAACGCACCTCGAAGAATTCCTTGAACTGTTCCTGACTCACACCTGCAAGCCAGTCATATACCTCGAGCTTGCAGCATCCCTGACGATAGCTGCAGTCGATTTCCCCCGACTCGCTGCGCTCCACTGTACATCCTCTGGAGCAGTCATATCTCTTGTGTTCTTTTTCCATAGTTCTATATGTTCATAAACATACGATTGACAAGGTCCGTGAAGAGGATTTTGGAATTCACATTCCTTTCAATCATCATCGCTACCTTCTCTATATTTGCCATTGCCTTCACACAGAATCCTTTAGGGCACTTCTGAGCCATCTCCTGGAAGAACGGAAGGTCCTCCTCGGACACGTCTGCTATCTGTGCCATGTTCTGCTGAAGCATGAATATGCTCCTTATGCAGGAGCCTGCAAAATTACAAAAAGCTTTCTGTTTTTCACGTGACTCGAGCGCCGACATGGCTTCGCCACACTCAAGCGCAGTCATCAGGTCACGTGAAACGACCGCCCTCATCAAATCTCCGAAGACATCCATGAAATTGTTGCGATCAGAATCATCCTCCTGAGGCCTGAGCGACTCGACCTGCATCTTTTCCTCCTTGGTCAGAGGCATCACCCTGATGCTCTGGCAACGTGAGAATATGGTCTGGAGAACCTTCTCCGGTGCGTGTGTAATGAACAGGAAAAGCGTATTTACCGGTGGTTCCTCCACCATCTTGAGCAGTCTGTTAGCAGTCTCCTGGTTCATCTTTTCAGGCAGATAGAATATCACAGCCTTGTATCCGTCATATACGGCCGAAAGGGAGAGCTTCGTGATTATTGATTTTGCCTCTGCCACCGCTATAAGGCCTGTCTTGCTCTCAATGCCTATGGCCTTCTGCAGGTCGGTCTCCGTGAAATATGGATCTGCAAGCGCAAGCTCCCGCCAATATTTCACATATGACTCCGAAGTCGGCTTGTCGTCAGAAGTCTTTGGACCCTTGTTCACCGGGAAGACGAAATGCACATCCGGATGTATGAGCTTCGCCATCTGCCTGCACGAAGGGCACTCCCCACAGGAGTCGCCGGCGCTGCGATGGGCGCAGTTCAGGTACTGAACGTAAGCCAGAGCCAGAGCGAGCGCTCCGCAGCCTTCGTTTTCATACAGCAGCATGGCATGCGCCACCCTGCCGCTGTCCGCCATCGAGGCCAGCGCCTTGACTACCGTCTCATTTCCTATGACTTCTGAAAATTTCATCTACAATGTCCTTTTTGCTGTATAGTATGCAAGTTCCTCCAGCATCTTCCTCTCATAAGACTCTGGAAGTACCGAAAGCGCCCGCACCGCCTCATCCACATACTCATCCAGTTTGGATGCAGCATATCCAAGTCCGTCATTCTCCTTGACGAATTCCACTATCAGATCCCGGTATTCAGGATGTCCCGGAATATCCTTTACCAATCCCCTTATGCGCTCTTCATGCTCAGGAGCATTAGCCATCGCACCAATGAGCGGCATTGTGATCTTCTGTTCGAGGATATCAACCCCGAGAGGCTTGCCTACAGACTCAGTTCCGGAATAATCAAGCAGGTCATCCTTGATCTGGAATGCGATTCCAAGGGCAACGGCGTATGATTTCATTGCAGAAACCGCATCCTGTGAGGCATTCACAGACAATGCCGCCGACACACATGAGGCTTCAAAGAGAGAAGCCGTCTTGCTGTATATTATCCTGAGGTAGTCCTTCTCGCAGGTGTCTCCGCTCTGTGCTTTCTGAAGCTGCAGCAGCTCACCTTCCGCTAGGTCACTCAAAGTCTTTGAGAATATCCTCACCACCCTCGAATCCGAGTCCTTGTCTCCCAGAATCTGCTCCATGGCCTTCACCAGCCAATAGTCACCGAGAAGTACTGAAACCGTCGGTCCCATAAGTGACCTTATGGTCGGCACTCCCCTGCGCTGGTCGCTGTCGTCAGCCACATCATCATGGAGGAGCGTGGCGTTGTGCAGGAGCTCGGCTGCACAGGCGTAGCGGACTGTCGCCTCTGACGCCTTGGCGTCTGCGGCACATGCTCGCGCCGTCAGCAGAGCCAGCATCGGGCGAAGCTGCTTGCCGGAATGTGACAGAATGGACCTGTTGGTCTGATTGAGAAGGTCGATGTCGCTGTTCAGCGAACTCACAAGAAGTTCCTGAACAGCAGTCCAGTCTGCACCCAGATATTCCCTAACCTTTGCTATATCCATATCTGTCTAGTCTTTGAGCATGTCAAGAAGCTCGTCAGGTGTCTGGGCGAAACGGATGCGCGCCATGGTCTCCTCACATAGCATGCCTGTCGACACATAGTGCTGGAGAAGAGCCTTCAAAGGCTCGTAGAATCCTTCGTAATCAAGCACCAGAATCTTGCCGAAATACTGCTTCAGATGTACCAGGGCCAGGGTTTCAATGAGTTCGTCAAGCGTGCCGACCCCGCCCGGAAGCGCCACGACAGCGCTTGTATCCTTGCGAAGAAGCACCTTGCGCTCAGACATCGTGTCTGTCCAGATGACCTCCGAAAGATCAGGATATACATACTGCTCCATAAATCTCGGAATGACACCCAGATGGTATCCGCCACACTTGTGAAGTTCATCAGAGATAACTCCCATCGTACCCTTTACAGTACCTCCGGTCACAATACCATAGCCACGCGAAGACGCCTTACGGACGAATTCGCGTGCCACCACATTGTATTTCTCGTCAATATTGAAGCTCGCCGAACAGAATACTGCTATCTTTTCCATGTTTAAAACAGAATTGCAGCAGTAAGAGTGACTCCTCCGAAATTCTTACCCTCTGTAATGGATGCCTTGGCATTATTGATGAGGTCTTCACCGCTTGCAACATCTCCCGAAGCATTGAAAAGAGGACCGAAATTCCAATTGTAACGGGCCACAACCTGTATCTTCCATATCTCAAGACCCAGACCGAGGCCAAGGCCATACTCGACACGGCTCATTCCGCCCCATTCGTCCTTCCACGTCTTCGCAGTCTGCGTAACCGACTCTACTGTCTTGAAATCATTGTTGACTGCATATCCCACAAAAGGAGAGACATCAAGGAACGGACGGAAAAGAAGCAGGTCCGGACCCCATTGAAGCGAAACCGGAAGCTCGAGATATCCCACATTCATGTCAAGCTTCGAATTCGACAATATTGCAGACTCCACACTCGAACTCTTCATGTTATACATAAGAGACGGCTGGATTGCAAATCCGAGCGGAAGTCTGAACTTGTATGTGATACCGGCATGGTATCCTGTAGTCAATCCGCTGCTTACATCCTGGATGCCTGTAAAACTGGCTCCTCCGACCACACCGAAGTCACCGGCTCTAAGAGTATGCGAAACTCCAAAAGTCATCACGCAAAGCGCAATGACCATAAAAAATCTTTTCATATCTGAATATTAAAGAAGTGCGTTGATCTTAGCTGCGAACTGCTCCTTAGTAGCTGCGCCGACATGTCTGTCAACAAGCTCTCCACCCTTGAAGAAAAGAAGTGTCGGGATGCTTCTGATGCCAT
>X418_Giraffe__coassemble_18_pt1 | contig 48385 bp, 31 predicted proteins | sample X418_Giraffe__metabat2_high_PE_001 | metagenome-assembled genome bin X418_Giraffe
CCGTCGTAGTCTTAGTTTGCTCTTCCGAAGAATGAGAGGAGCTGGTCGTTAGGGTTGTAGAAATTGTTTGAAGCCACCGGAGTACCTGAAGCCATGAAGTTCCAGGCCATCTGTGAATCAAAGAATGTAGGGAGTCCCTCTATTGTAGATGAGAGAGTGTTTGACTTGGTAAGAATGTACTCCTGACCGAGGAGGATGTCAAGCTTATGCTTGTCATTTGTGAACACCTCACCGAAGTTATAGTTTATAGTATTGGTTGTACGATACTTTGTGCGGAATACGTTCTTATACTGAGTTGCAGGCTGACCCTTGATGGTCGCTGTGTTGCCCACATAGTATGTAGTAAGACCATAGAAACGGTTGTCTTCCTGTGAGTAGTCATCGATACCGCCCTCTACCTTGAGGTTGAGGTTCTTGATGATATGCCATGTCACAGAACCGTTGAGAGTCCAGTTCTTACGGATCCTCTTGTTGTCATTGTCTGACACTGAAAGGAGAGGCGGAGCGTTGTCTCCGTAGTCCTCAGCAAGATCAGAGTCAGTTGCCACACCTGTGATAGGGAATGGAGTGTACTGAACCGCATGCTTCAGACGGCCGTTGCTTGATGTGGATCCGCCGTCGTTCATAGAGTTTGCACCGGCACCCATCACCTCTGTGCGGGAATATCTCGCATTGATGTCGACTGTGATCTGCTTGATAGGCTTGTACTGGGTCTTGAAGTTGAGGTTGTCTCTCTTGTAGTCTGAACCCATCATGATTGCCTTGTCACCTACATGAGCGTAGCTTGCAGTCCACTTGACCTTGTCGCCCGAACCTGAAACGGAGATGTTCTGGTTGAATGTAGTGCCGACGTTGCCGAACACCTTCTTCACCCAGTCATTCTTGTCCACGTTCTTGTAGAGATCCATATCCTCGAACACGCCGAAGTTAGAGACGAATCTGTCCTCAACCTCGTCACGAAGGACTGCGAGCTCATACTGGTTGCGTACGAAATCATATGAAGAACCGGTCTCGATCGCATCAGCGTTAGCCATCTTCTTCTGTCCCCAATAAGCGTTGTAGCTTACTGAAATCTTGCCGGCAGCGCCAGACTTGGTAGTCACGAGAACTACACCGTTCGCACCACGAGAACCGTAGATCGCTGTCGAGAATGCATCCTTGAGGACGTCAATTGACTGAATGTCAGACGCAGGGATGTCAGAAATGCTTTCCACTGGGAAACCGTCCACGATGTAGAGAGGAGAAGCGTCCTGAGTGATTGAACCGCCACCACGGACACGGATCTTGATCTCAGCATCAGGGTCACCCTCTGTAGTGGTAACCTGCACACCGGCCATCTTACCTGTGAGGGCCTCGCCTACAGAAGCAACCGGCACCTGCACGAGAGCCTCGTTGCCCACTGAAGTCACGGAACCCATGAGGTCGCGACGCTTTACTGTTGCATAACCGATGACCACTGTCTCGTCGAGGAAGTTTGAATCCTCAGCAAGGACAACATTGATAGTCGTGTTGTTTCCGATCACGACTTCCTTTGTTGCCATACCGATCATCGAGAAGACGAGTGTCTTGCCCTTGGCATCAGGGATGTTGATGACATAGTCACCGTCAACACCCGTCGAAACACCTAAAGTTGTGCCGTCCACGAAAACGGATACGCCTATCAGCGGTTCACCGTTAGCGTCTGACACGACACCCCTGATCTCCTGAGCGTTTGCCACAAATACTGTGGCAAGCAGTCCTAAGATCAGCAGAGAAATCCTGTAAGTCAGATTTTTCATAAATGAACTTTTTTGGTTTGTATTAGTTGTTAGTGAATATTCGATATTGCGAAATTACCAAATCGTACGCAAGGGGCGAGTAAAAATTTATCGCTTTACTTGTATTTTTTAACACCGTCCACGCACGCAGGCACGCAATCATGATATTTTCTGATATGTTCCACCTGCATTCTGCGCCTCTATGATATCTTTCACCAGATAGTGCAGGTACATTTCCAGGTTGGTGTAGCGCCCATACGCATCCAGAGTCTTTGCGTTTCCATCGGAAGCGTCAGACTTCTTCAAGCCGAACTGATCTTCGAACCAGTCGGGCATTCCGTCGCCGTCAGCATCCTTGACCTTGTCAAGTTCTGCAGGCGAAGCCTCATATGCAGGCCATCCTCCGACCGCTGCCTGAGTGTCGATGATACCGTTCCTGGAACCATTGCCACCGTCTGCAAAAGTCGCCTTTCCGGTCTTTGCGTCCGTGCAGGCACGCTCATCGACAGCATCCCTGGACAGGGATGCTCCTCCGTATGAAAGGATACGTTCAAAAGCTGTCTCGGCAGTATGGGTCGTGGTGTATACAGCTTCTGACGAAGGGCCATACAGCGGCTGCACCGAAGAGAGGAGCTTGGACGCATCTGGAGGCGTGTTTGTCTTGTGGTCGTGCCAATAGACTCCGGCAGAATTGTCCGAAGTGATATCCGAATGCCTGGTATGCACATTGCCTGCAAGATAAAGCAACGGATATCCGTAGTCGGTCTTTGACGAAGTATATATGCCGTTGGCGTCAAGGAAATATTTCCTGTCTTTCGACGCAGGGCCAGGCTTGTAGTAGTTGCCTACCATATTGAACCATGCGCCTTCGCCACCGTATGTCGAGTTGTCTCCCCAGTTGTATACGGCATTGTTACGATAGTCGACGTGGCCACGATGAGTCTCCACATACCTGTCATACACTTCCGGATGGTCGAAACGGGGATTGCGGCTCTTGTGATTTGCGAGAAGATTATGGTGGAATGACGCATTCTTTCCTCCCCAGATGCCTCCGTAGCCATGGCTTCCCTTGCCATGAACGGAATTGCACAGGCTTTCAGTAAGTATGCACCACTGCATGGTGAAGTTACTGTTGGCATAGAACGAAGAGCACTCGTCCACAGACCACGACATAGAGCAGTGATCGAGAATGATATCCTGGAAATATCTGCCCCATATCGCATCACTCTCCTGCTTGTTCTCATCTCCCATGCGGAAACGAACGAAACGGATTATGACATTGCTTGCCTTCATCTGAGTTGAGAATCCCTTGAGGCAGATGCCGTCACCTGGGGCTGTCTGACCTGCTATGGTGACATCTCCCTTGGCGATATTGAGCTGAGACTTGAGGTCTATGAGTCCTGCAACATCAAATACGATGGTCCTCGCACCGGATTCTGCGAGGGCTGCGCGGAGCGAGCCGGCACCGCTGTCTGCAAGCGTCGTGACATGTATCACCTTGCCTCCGCGTCCGCCTGTCGTATACATTCCGCCGCCTTCGGCCCCTGGGAACGCAAGCGTCTGGCCATGCTGGTCTTCCGCTACAGGGATCTTGAACTGCTCATAATATTCCGAAGGTGTCGGAGTCGGAGTCGGTGTCGGATCCGGTCCCGGACCTGGAGCAGGCTCTTCACCAACCTCCAACGTACTTGCAGCAATCGGTGAAGAATATGGAGAATCCTGTTCGCCGGCCTTGGTCCTGACCTTGAACGAATAGGTTGTGCCTGGGGTGAGATCATCATAGCCGACCGATGCTTCACGCGGGCTTGTCTGTCCGCCGGGGACCAACTTTCCGTCTGCTGTTTCAAGCCTTGCGACATAATAGTCAGCCCCATCCACTTCAGTCCATGCGAACACAAGAGATGTCTGAGTGGCGGAGACAAGCTTGACTCCTGAAGGAGCCTGGACCTCCTGAGGGACTACAGGGTCGTCGGGCTGGCAGGCTGCCAACAGGGTCAGGAAGAGTATGGGTAGCAGTTTCTTCATTTCTTTAGTTTTATAGATTTCTCGACTTCGCTCGAAATGACAGTCGGGTTATTTTACGTCATTTTCTGAGTCTATGATGCCTGGCAGGCCTGTGACTGAGCCGCTGTATGTCGCCTTGCCTTTCTTCACTTCCTTTATGATGCGCTTGTCAACGGCATCGCGCTTCTTCGAAGCTCCGGCATGCTTCAATACGGCCTTATATGCCTCCTCCGCATCCTGTGACTCCAGTTCCACTGATATCACGAAAGGTTCTTCTGCAGATACCTCGCCATAGTAATTTTCTCTTTCTGCAATCTTATCGTACTCGGGCTTCAGTCCTTCCAATCCACCTTTTTTCACGGCAGACACATCATATACATTATCCTCGAGATAGAACTCGCCAGGAATCATTGATGTCGTGGAAGATGTGCTGATGTCAAGCCATTCGCCGTCAAGATGTCTGGTTGCCGGCCCCGGACGGAAATAATTGTCTTCGACATTGAACCAGCCTTCCTCGCCACCATAGATCGCTTTCATCCCCCAGTTGTATACTACATTGTTCTTAAAGTCTACAGTGCCGCGGTATAGCACCCTGTCTTCACGCCAATAGATGCGCGGATGATCAAAACGAGGATTACGGCTGTTGTTATGCGCGAACAGGTTATGGTGGAAAGACACATTCCTGCCGCCCCAGATGCCGCCATAGCCATGTTTGCCCTTATGATGGACTGAAGAATTCAATGCTTCAGTGATCATGCACCACTGGACAGTAGCATCCCTGAAATTATAGAAAGAACCGTTTTCATCCGTCGCCCAGCTGATGGAACAATGGTCTATGATCACATTGCTGCAATGCCTTGCACCGAGGGCATCTCCCTCGACACCGGCCTCAGAGCCCATTCTGAAGCGCAGGTAACGGATTATTGTATGGTCAGCCTCAACGAACACGCCGTGATTGCGGATGGTAACACCCTCTCCGGGCGCAGTCTGGCCCAGGATAGATATGTATGGATTTTCAATCTTCAGCTCGCTCTCAAGACATATGTCACCGCTCACGGCAAAAGTCACGATTCTTGATCCTTCAGCTTCAACGGCATGACGGAGAGTGCCCTCCGAACCGTCATCGGCAAGAGAAGTAACGACATATTCCTTGCCTCCACGGCCTCCTACGGCATATTTTCCACAACCTTCCGCTCCTTCAAAAGCGACTGGAAGGTCACGTTCAGGAAAGTAATCAATGTTGTGTCTTGCCTCCCACTCGAGAGAAGCCCAGATGAACGGACCGACACCCTTGCAGTCGTTCTCTATGATCGGCTCGCTGAGGTAGTATTCGAAATCACCCCTTCGCATCTGCTTGCCGCCAAGGCCTCCGACCGCACAACAGTCTGTCATAGAGATGGTTCCGTCTTCATTTTCACGGATGAAGCGATCTATGAATTTCGGATAGAGTCCAAGTATATAATCCTTGTGAGAATCATCAATATAACCCATCCTCAAGCCCTTCAGGAAGGCGTATGTGAACATGATAGAGCAGGTCGCCTCCTGATAGTTTCCTTCACGGTCAGGGCAGTCGAGCACCTGATACCACATGCCTGTCTCCTTGTCGGCCCACTTCGGAAGCACTTCAAGGAAATAATTGAGCTGACCGATCAGTTCCTGTCTGCCAGGATGCTTTGCAGGAAGATAGTCAAGTACCTCGACCAGCGCTACGGCATACCAGCCGTTCGCGCGTCCCCATGCATGAGCCGAAAGTCCGGTCTGAGGATCGCACCAGAACATTGACTTGGACTCGTCCCATGCGTGGCGGAAGAGGCCTGTAGCAGGGTCCAGAGTGTTTTCCGCACCGGCTGTGAACTGATGCACAATATCTGCAAACAACGAGTCCTTCTCTTCCTTCGGAGCATATCTCTTTGTATACTCGGCATAGAACGGAAGAGCCATGTAGAAGCCGTCCAGCCACACCTGATGCGGATATATCTGCTTATGCCAGAACTCTCCCGACTCTGTGCGGGGCTGATCGTCTATCTGTTCGCGGATCATCCTCGTCACGCGACGGTAACGCTTGTCCTCGTCGCCATACATATCATGAAGATCAAAGTAGATACGTGCCGGACAGATGTGGTCCACATTGAAGTTGGACTTTTTATACTTATAGACAACACCCTTCTCAGTCGCCATGGTGTCAGCCCAGTCGCGGACATAATCCACAACCTCCGGGAGATCATATCTCTTGGCTGCGTCAAGGAAAGACTTGAGTTCAAGTCCGGTCGTATAGTTCCATTTCCTTTCACCGTTCCTGCCGTCCAGATATGTTGCGTCAGGATTTCTCTTCATCTCTGACTCTATCATTCTTACCGAATAAGGAGTCTGCGCCATCAGGCTCAAGACAGATGTCACTGCGAGGAGCAGCAATACTGATTTCTTGTTTATCATATAGTTTATAGTTTAAGAGTTTTTATTCTGTTTTATATAGTCTGCCGGTGACATGCCGTAATGCTTCTTGAAGCAGCGGCTGAAATATCCCGGATCGGAGAATCCGACCTTGTACGAAGTCTCAGAAACCGAATACTGACCGCTCTTGAGGTAGTACTTCGCCTTCTCCATCCTGAAGTCCTGGATAAGCTCGACTGGCGACTTGCCTGTAAGACCCTTCACCTTGTTATACATGGACGTACGTCCCATACCTACATATGTCGCAAGCTGCTCCACGGTCACATCAGGGTCGGAGACATTCTCCTCCAGCCATGTCATTACCTTCTTGATGAGCTGCTCGTCCCTGTCTGTGATGACGATCTCCTCCGGAGAAATCTCCACCTTGCCAGGCTTCTTGATCACTTCCTTTCTGCGCTCGAAGATGTTGTCTATGCCAGCCTTGAGAAGTTCCATAGAGAAAGGCTTGGCGATATATCCGTCCGCGCCGTATTTCATAGCCCTTACATGAGTATCATCCTCATGTTTGGCCGTAATCATCACAATCGGTATATGACTGGTATTAAAGTCATTACGCAAGGCCTCTATAAGTTCCATACCATCCATCTCCGGCATCATGAGGTCGGTGATGACGATATCAGGCATCCAGCGTTGCGATATCACCTGAAGTGCCTCACGGCCGTTGCCGGCGTCGCGCACGTCATACTGCGAACTGAGATTGTTATATATGTATACACGCAGCTCAGCATTGTCCTCCACCACGAGCACCTTCCTCGCACCGGCAGGACATGTCGGTTCGACCTTGTACTTGCTCACTCCGTACGCCTCGGACTGCTGCTCGCATCCCACCGGCAGACGGACAAAGAACTTAGAGCCCACGCCTTTCTCGCTCTCGACATATATCTCTCCACCGTGAATCTCGGCTATCTCCTTGCAGAATGACAGTCCGATGCCGCTGCTGGCCATTCCCCTGAAGGCTGTCGTAGAGCCTTTGGTAAAAGGCTCGAATATGGCCTTCTGATTTTCCTTGGCTATTCCTATGCCATTGTCCTTCACCATGATACGGAACTCGTCATCACCTTCCCTATAGAGTACTCCGACCTCAAGCTTTCCGCCATCAGAAGTATATTTGAAGGCATTCGAAAGCAGATTATATACAAGAGCTTCCAGACGGATGGAGTCTCCCCATACCATGAGGCTGTCCACCGACTTGATGATGCGCATCTCCATCTGTCTCTCCACCGACATGTCACGGAAATCGTCGTATACTCCCTGAACGAGCTTGACCACATCGAACATGCTGACATTCAGCCTCATCTGACCATCAACGAGCGACCTTGTGTCAAGCAGCTGATTGACCAGGGTGAGCATCCTCTTTGCGTTCTTCTTGACAATGTTCACGCTGTATTCCTGCTGGGAACCGTTCTCTGTATTCTTGCTGATCTCATCAATGCCGCCAAGGATCAGTGTAAGAGGCGTGCGAAGCTCGTGTGAGACATTGGTGAAAAACCTCATCTTTATGTCTGAAAGGCCCTGCTTCAGCTTTGCGTCGCTTCGTATCTTGAAGGAAGTCAGCAATATGCGGGCTACGATAAAGACAAGAGCCAGTATGAGAAGCACATATATCATCTTGGCATAGACAGAATTCCACACCGAAGGTCTGACCTGCACCGGAATGCTTACATAATCCTTGACGATGAAAGTATAATTTCCAGGAGGAATGCGCGAGTATGTGACCCTGTTGGTTCCCGCGCTGGAGATCCATGACTTGTCATATCCCTCAAGCATATAAAGGAACGACTTCTCTCCCCTGTCGCTGAAGTCGAGAGAGGCAAAGTCAATCCTGAAGAATGAGCAGTCATGAGGAATGACTATTTCGTCATCAAACGAAGTACGCTTTCCGTCAACGCTCAGACCTGAAATCACTATGCGGTCGCAGCTGGAGTCATCAGCAAACAGCTCAGGATCAATCCGATATACATTATCATAAGTTCCAAACAGAACTGTACCGTCATCCAATGCCAGACAGGTGGCCTCACTGTATGCAGCAGAGCCGACACCATCATATATAGTGAAATTCCTCACTTTGGATGTCTGAGGATCATAGGTGGAAAGTCCGGCTTCCGTTGCAATCCATATCACTCCCTCCGAGTCTTCGACTGCAGAATGAATGATATTGCTGGCAAGGCCCTCTTCCGTGCTGACGATCTCGAAGCGAGGCTCGCCGTTCTCGAAATACAGCCTGTTGAGTCCTCCTCCGAATGTGCAGAGCCAGGTGTTGTCCTTGCTGTCCGTGAATATATGGATTATGTCATTGTTACCCAGGGAGTTCCTGTCGCCAGGAACTTTCTGGACCAGTTTGAATTCCGTAAGTTCAGGATTGTCGTTAGGAGTGAATATGATCAGACCGCCGACAGTAGCCACAAGCATCTGGCCGTCAGGCATGCAATGCAGATATCTGACTCTGTCACCGACCTCCTGAGGATAGTCAGGGAAATTGTTCCTTACCGTGATGAACTTGTCACCGTCAGGATCAGGAATCATAGACAGAGCTCCGCCGTATGTTCCCACCCATATGCGGCCGTCCATGTCCTGTTCTATAGAATATATGTTATTGGAACTCAGGGCGTCAGGATTGTGCGGATCCCGGGTGAAACGGGTCGTTCTGTAGCCGCTGCCATCCGGTGTCATGCGGATAAGTCCGTCACCCTTGGTGCCGAGCCATATGTTGCCTCTGTCATCCTCGAAGATCGAATATATGACCCCGACATCTCCTGTCTTCGCATCAGGGAAACGTCTGCATGAAGACATGTCTGGAGAATATCTGTAAAGTTCACGGCTCTTGGTCGCCACCCATATATATCCGTTGCTGTCCCCGGTCATTGCCCGGACCTCAGACGATGACATTTCATCATCCGAGCGGGTCGGTGGCACGATCACATCGATCTTCGGAGATATGACCGTCACCCTTTCGAGACCTCTTCCGACAGTTGACATCCACAGCACACCTGAGTCATCGATGTCATAACAGGCCACACCGTTCATGAAACGGCAGTCCTTCTGTTCCTTGACATTGCTCAGCGGAACTATCTCGTCATTGCTCCGGTCATAGTATCCGAAGCCATAGTTGTTCATCTTGATCCACAACCTGCCGTCACGGTCCTCGACACGAGCCAGTGTATCCACATAATAAGACATTACGTTGCTGGAGTGCTCGTAATGGCGGAAAGTGTCGGTCAAATCATTGAATGAATATATTCCGGTGCGCTCTGTCGCTATCCACAGAAGTCCTTCCGGATCCGGGTATAGATAGCGCACGCGGCCCATGTCATTCTTATGAAGGGTAAGCTTGAGAGTTTCCGTATCGAGCGAAGCGACAGCATTGTCCTTGAAGCCCACGTAGATCCAGCCAGAACCACCGGTCATAACCATGGATGTGGCCTCAGACACTCCCAGGGCGGCGAAATCGACCTTGACCTGCTCCCTTGTCTGCATATCCAGGGCAATGAGCTGATCCGTGCATGCAATATACAGCACGCCGTTCTTCTCTTCAAAGGCAACAACATCTGAATTTCTCGACAGAAGCGACACCTTGCCGTCTCTGATCATCGAAACGCCAAGCTCGGACACCACATATACCGATCCTTCCGAGTCTTCATATATCTCAGATATGTCCTTGCCGATGCTGCTGAAATAGTGCTCATATGAAAGATCAGGCATGATCTTCATCAGTCCTGTGCCGTTTATGCTCACCCATACATTGCCATTACGGTCAGGCATGATGTCGTTGGCCTGCATTCCTGACACAGGAAACTCCTCGAGGTCTCCAGGGATGGAGACAAACTCCTCGAGGTTTACATCGAAACGATACAGATGGTAGTCATATGTCGTCACCCAGAGGTATCCGGAAGCATCCTCTTCCACTGACAGGATCCTGTTATGCGAAAGGTTGGAATAGTCCCCCGGCAGCATGGTATAGTTCACAAAACCATTGCCGTCATAGCGGCTGAGACCATACCAGGTGCATAGCCACAGATATCCGCGACGGTCCTGATGGATGTCGCAGATCGAGTTGTGAGGCAGGCCGTCATCAGACGAGTAATGCTCGAATATGAACTCGAGAGGCTCAGCATGGGCCTGACGCAGCGCCGCAGTCCCCGTCATCGAGAGGACTGCAGCCGCCATGCATATGACTTTATGAAATCTCATCCGTTAAAACACCTTGAAATACCACTCCACCTTGACGTCGACTCCGTGCTTGTCTATCTCGGAGCCTGTCTTGAGGACGTTCTCAGGCGTATATTTCTGCACATCCCTGGCCTTGAGCACATGGCTCCACTTCACACGGTCCTTCGCCGGAGCGGCTCCCGGACCCTTGCTTCCGTACTCAGCATAGAATGTGGTCTTCTCTGCATACTTCTTGTCCCAGTTGTGCCATCCTTCCTTGCGGATGTGCCCGCCGAGTTCGCAGTCGATGAAGACAGTCTTCGCAAACGGTCTCCAAGGGCGGCCAAGGTACACCTTGTCCGTCTTCTCATCAGCAATCACACGGCAGTTCTTGAAGACATATCCGAATTCCTCACCCTCCGGAGTCGAAGCGGCAGTTATGTAACTGTTTCTCTTGCAGAGTATCGTGCAATCCTCAAACCAGCATGTAGACGCTCCGAAGATAAAGTCTGTTGTGCCTTCGATCCAGCATCCTCTGTAATACTGCTTCTTACCCTTTCCGTATGTATAGATCGTATCCTGGTTAGCCACGAAGCGGCAGTTGATGAACGCCACGCGGTCGCCGTCCACTGTGATTGCGCATGCCTGGCCTATGGTCTTGCCTTCTCCAGAGGCGTTCTCTATGGTAAGATTCTCAGCAAGGAAGTCATCAGCATAAAGGAAGACAGTCGAAGTCGCCGATGTGCCGAGTTCGTATCCTGTCGGACCGATCTTCTTTGCATAGTCGCTCCATGTGATCACGGTATTCTCAGCTGACTGGCCTATCAGGTGGAGACGCTGCTTGCTGGTCGGAATGGTCACCTTCTCCTCATAGACTCCGTCCTTGATGTAGATGGTGGTCTCGTCCTGCTTGCAGTAGTCCGGAGCTGCATTCACAGCCTCCTGGACAGTGAAGAAGTCTCCGCTTCCGTCCTTTGCCACCACGAAGTCATAATCAACCACATGAGACGCAAGCTCTGGAATCACCTTGACAATCTCAGGAAGAAGGAGATTCACTATCTGACGGGCTCCGGCAACATTTGTATGGGTGTTGTCCACCTTTCCGTCAGGATGTTTAGGGTTGGTTCCCTTCTCCACCCACATGTAGTATCTGCGTGAAGGCTCGTCACCGAGGCTTATGAGCCACTCCTGGGTTATGGTGTTGGCGTCAATCAGAGGAAGACCGTATTCCTGAGCGATCTGAGTCACAGCTGCAGGATAGTCCCCGTGGCATCCCCTCTTGAGATTGCCCTCGTCGTCGAACCAGCGGCGTGAGACCGGAGTGAAGAGAACCGGCTTTGCTCCGACGCTGAGCGCGTGGTCTATGAATATTCTCAGATTTTCCTGATATGCTCCGAAAGGGGCTGCATATCTCGTGGTGTCAGACTCCTTCGAGTCGTTGTGACCGAACTGGATGAAGAGGTATTCCCCTGCCTTGAGGTCCTTCTTCACGCGGTCCCAGATGCCAAGGGTCTGGAAACTCTTGGTGCTGCGGCCGTTCTGCGCATAGTTGGCTATGACCACATTGGTGTCAAGGTGCGACTTGAGGCGCTGGCCCCAGCCTCTCTCAGGGTTTTCATACGAAAGGTCCTTGTCCGCCATTGTAGAGTCTCCCATAAGGCGGAGGACAATCTTTTCCTGCGCCATCATGCTGAAGCACAGGAGAATTGCTGAAATCAACAAGGTTATCTTCTTCATGACTAGTCAATCTTTACATTTGTGGAATTGTGCTGGAACACATTGAGGGATCCGCTGCCTGACGCGTCAGAGCAGTCTTCTATGAGCACATTCTTGCAGTTTGCAACGCTATATCCCTGACCCTCGGACTGAGTGATGCTGACATTCTTGAGCTGAACTCCGTTCGAATATCTGAGGTCCGCTCCCTTTGTGGAAACGATCTCGCAATCCTCGACCACGATGTTCTCTATGTTCTTCTCCGGAATGCCGTTGAAGTACATCGCCCTTGCCGCACCGCTGCAGACGACATCCTTGATGTAGATGTCCCTGAACTGAGGTGTGGTCTCGTCAGCTTCGACATACTCCACATCGAAAGGCGACGCTCCCTCTGCCGCTGCTTCGACTGCAGACTTTCCGCCGTAGTGAAGGTCAAAGAGAAGAGGCTCTGTAGGGATGTTCATCATCACTATGTCCTCGATGTATATGTTCTTCACGACACCGCCACGGCCGCGGCAGCTCTTGAAGCGGAGGCCTACGTCAGTGCCGAGGAAACGGCAGTTGGAAACCTTGATGTTCTCCACTCCGCCTGACATCTCGCTGCCGACCACAAATCCTCCGTGTCCATGGAACACGATGCAGTTGTCGACTATCAGATTGCGGCATGGCCTTGCCCTTCTGCGACCGTCCTCATCCTTTCCCGACTTGATGCAGATGGCGTCGTCACCCACGTCAAAGCTTGAGTTGATGACAAGGACATTCTCGCAAGAGTCCACATCCAGACCGTCACCATTCTGCGAATACCAAGGGTTGCGTACGGTTATATTATTGATGATCACATTCTTACACATCAACGGATGGATGTTCCAGCAAGGAGAATTCTGGAAAAGGCAGTCCTCGAGAAGCACATTCTCGCAATTCTTTATGCCGATGAGCACAGGACGGAGGTATGTCTTCACGCTGTTCCATTCCTCTTCCGTGGTCAGGCCCTGAGGCACGTTGAATGCGTCACTGACAACCGAACCCCTGTAAGAGGTCGAATCCGGATACCAGAGGTCTCCCTTTTCATTTGTGAAACCTCCGCTTTTGATGAGGGCTTTCCACTGCGAAGGTGAGATCTTGGATTTCTTGACCTGACGCCACGAGTCACCGTTTCCGTCGATTGTACCGCCACCGGTAATCGCGATATTCTTCGCTCCATCAGCATTGATAGGGGCAAGGCAGCGCTTTGTGTCAAGTCCTTCGAACACGGTCTCGACGATCGGATAAAGGTCTCTGTCTGTCGAGAATAGAAGCACTGCATCCGGGCGGATGTGCAGGTCTATGTTGTCCTTGAGGGTGATAGGGCCCGTAAGCCATACTCCTGTAGGGACAACAAGACGGCCGCCGCCTGCCTGCGAAAGCACGTCAATGGCCTTGGCGAATGCCTCTGTGTTGAGGAACACGCCGTCTCCGACTCCGCCGAAGTCTTCAATGTTCACCTGGCGAGCCGGGATGTCAGGACGCTGGACCTTGGCCATTTCGAAAGGAAGGTCCTCGTAGAGATGCCTGAATTCGTAATCTGTACCGCAAGCGAGCAGAGTGAGGCTCGCAACGAATAATGCTGCTGAACGGATCAGTCTCGTGTTGAATGTGGTCATAAAGAAAGTCTGTTAGTGATTATTGCAAATATAACCATTAACAGACTTATATCATATGATTTTTTGTCATGAAATGATGACAAATCATCAAAAGTCTACTATCTGTGATAGTATTTTATTTCGAACTCACCTGCGAGGATGCCGTAGCCGTTTTCCGCGAGAGACTCAAGTTCGTTCTCTCCGGCATAGACTTCAACAGGAGCTATGAAGCCGACCTTATCGATGATGTCGGCTACGATCTGCTTCGAGTTAGCTATTCCTCCGGTCAGCACAATGGCATCGACCTTTCCGCCGACCACGGTTGCAAGCGATCCTATATACTTGGCCACAGATACTGCAAAGCCCTTCAGGAAGACCTGGCATTCCTGGTCGCCACCGGCCGCCCGTTCGGCAACCACACGAAGGTCATTCGTTCCGAAATATGCGACAGCTCCGCCCTTTCCGACAAGCTTCTTCTTGATCTCGTCCTTGGTGTACTTTCCGCTGAAGCACATCTCCACGAGAGGGAAACCCGGCACCGAGCCTGCCCTCTCCGGGCTTATAGGACCATCACCTCCGAGCGCGTCATTGGTGTCTATGACCAGTCCGTTCCGATGAAGAGAAACCGAAGAGCCGCCTCCCATATGGGCAACGATTACAGTCACTTCCTTGTTGGTCTTGCCTACACTTCGGGCATAGCGACGGACCATGGCACGTGAGTTAAGCGCATGGAACAGAGTCCTTCTTTCAAACTCCGGCAGTCCGCCGACCTTCACTTCCGGAAGCATCTCGTCCGCCATCGGCGGATCGGCGATATAGGCACGGCAAACGCCCTCAATGCCCTTTTCCGCCCTGGCCTTGTTGACCTCCACGGCAATATCATCAGCAATCAGCGCGCTCAGATTGCAGGCATGGACACCGTCCTTGCCGGACATCAGCGCGTCGCGCATCTCCTGATTGACTTCATACACTCCGGTCTTTATCGGTGTGATAAGACCTCCTCGTGCCATTGCAATGTCAATAGTCTCCAGTGCTATTCCCTTTTCAGAAAGGAAATCCGTGATGGCATCACGGCGCATTCCGCCCTGATCCATCACGGATTTATACTGTGCCACTTCCTCGGCAGAGTGCGTGAGATTCTTCTCGAACAGCAGATCTCCCGAGTCGTAGAACCCAATCTTAGTCGAGGTGGAGCCGGTATTGACTACCAGTATTCTACCTTTCATAATGATATAGTTTTAGTGTTTTCCAGTGTTATTTTACAGACATCGCCGCTATCGCGATGGAGTTAAGTTTGGTATCAATGCTGTCCGCACGGCTTGAGAGCACGCAAGGGACCTTTGCTCCCACCAGGATACCTGACTGTCTCACGCCGGCCACGAGCTTTGAATTTGCCTTATAAAAGACATTTCCGGACTCTATGTTAGGGAAAAGGAGGCAGTCTGCATCTCCAGCTACCGGACTTACGAGGCCCTTGATCGCAACAGACTCCTGGTCTATCGCCACATCAAGGGCAAGCGGACCGTCCGCTATGCATCCCTTGATCTGTCCACGGTCCACCATCTTTGAAAGTATGGCAGCCTCGATGGATGCCGGCTGGCTCGAAAGGACCTGCTCAGTAGCCGCAATGATCGCAACCTTAGGCTTTGCAACACCCACAGCCTGTGCAGTCCTCACAAGGCATTCCATGATTATCTGCTTCTGCTTAAGGTCCGGTGCAGGAATTACCGCAACATCTCCTACGAAGAGCAGCTTGTGGTAGCTCGGAATCTCAAGCGTAGTGCAGTGCGTGAGGGTTCCTTTTGGAGGAAGGAGACCGATCTCCTTGTTGAGGATGGCGCGAAGGAACTTATCCGTCGAGCATAGTCCCTTCATGAGGAAATCCCCTTCACCGTCACGGACCATCTGCACTGCCTGCGCGATTGAAGCCATTTCGTTCGGATTGTGGACGATTGTAAATGCAGCAATGTCAATTCCTTCGTCCTTGCAGGCCTGCGCAATGAGGTTTTCATCACCTACCAGGGTGACATCCGCGAGGCCGAGTTCCACGGCCTTGCCGGCAGCAGCCACGGTGTGCCCGTCGACACCCCACGCTGCAACCATTCTCTTTCTGCTGCCTCTGCTGCGAAGCTCGGCATAGATCTGTTCAAATGTGGTCAGCATATGTATTATCTTACTCTTCTTCGTTCTGTACGATGTGCATTGTGTCCCGTGCGATCATCAGCTCCTCGTTGGTTGTGATGAGGGCCGCCTTCACCTGAGAATCAGGGAGGGTGATGATGGTGTCAACGCCTCTGACTGCATTTGCATCATAGTCAAACTTGAGGCCGAGGAATGCGAGGTTCTCGCATACTCTGCGGCGGAGACGGCTGTTGTTCTCGCCGATTCCTCCCGTGAACACGATGAGGTCGACACCGTTCATCGCTGCCGCATATGCGCCTATGTACTTGGTGATCTCATATGTAAGCTTCTTGAGAACGAGCTTCGCCTTCGGATTGCCCTCATTTGCGGCATCGTCAAGGTCGCGTGCGTCAGAAGACAGGCATGACAGACCGAGGAAACCGCTCTTCTTGTTGAGCACTTTGCTCATCTCTGCAGCTGAGAGACCCTCCTTCTCCTGGATGTATGTAACTACGTCAGGGTCAACGCTTCCGCTTCGTGTTCCCATGATGAGTCCCTCAAGCGGAGTGAATCCCATCGTAGTATCCACCGACTTGCCGTTGAGGACTGCTGCAATAGAGCTTCCGTTTCCGAGATGGCATGTGATGATCTTCGAATTCTCGAGGTCGAGGCCTGCGAACTTGGCACCCTTTGCAGACACATACTTGTGGCTTGTGCCGTGGAATCCGTAGCGACGGATGCCATATTTCTCGTAATACTCGTATGGAAGGCCGTACATGTATGCATGTGGAGGCATGGACTGATGGAATGCAGTATCGAAGACACCTACCTGAGGCACTGTCGGGAGCACTTCAGAGACAGCCTTGATGCCGAGGATGTTGGCAGGATTGTGAAGAGGGGCGAACACAGAGCATTTCTCGAGCTGAGCCACGACCTTGTCTGTAATGAGCTGACTGCATACGAACTCCTCTGCTCCATGAACCACGCGATGTCCCACAGCCTCTATATCCTCGAGAGTCGAGAGAACGCCATGCTCCTTGTCGAGAAGGGCATCGAGAACCGCCTTGATACCCACTGTGTGGTTCTCTATAGGCATTTCCTTCTCAAACTTTTCCTTTCCAGCCGCCTGATGCTTGAGGCATCCGACTTCCATTCCGATCCTCTCCACAAGACCTTTGGCGAGAAGATCGTATACCTCATCATTCTTCATATCAAGGAGCTGATACTTAAGCGATGAGCTTCCGCAATTGAGTACTAAAATGATCATTTTATTATGGTTTTGTTATATTTTTAAAATTATTTCAAGCACATCTTTGCAAAGTTAATAAAATATTCACTACTTTAGCAAAAATAGACGATGAAATGAAAGCGGAGAGGGATATTGCAGGGATAGCATTACCATTCATTGCCGGCGTCGCAGTCAGCGTTTACGCCGGGACCATATATCCGTGGCAGGCTGTTCTGTCCTGCATCGCGGTTGCAGCATTCACCACTATACTCATGGCTCCTTCAGGCAGAGCGCTTGGGATACCGTTGCAATGGGCCATCATAATTGCCTTGATGGCATTCTGCGGGCATCTCACAGGACTGACTGACAGGATCCTGTCACTGAGCCGGCCAGACGGAGCCGGATGGCTTGAGCAGAAGGCGTCGGACATATGCATGAGGATGGAAGCGGCAATTGACGCCATACCTTTCGAGAAGGAGGCGACAGGCCAGATAATCAAGGCACTGCTGACCGGAGAGCGTTCCGGGATTCCAAAGGAAGTCACAGCTGCATTCAGAGAGAGCGGAGCGTCGCATATCCTGGCGCTTTCCGGTCTCCATCTGGGCATCATATACGGGATAATCCGCGGTCTGCTGTCCGTCCTCGGCAACTCAGGCACAATCAAGAAGATACGCTCCCTGCTCGTCATAGCCATATGCGGGTTCTACACCATCGCAACAGGAGCTGGAGCTTCGATCGTAAGGGCATATCTGTTCATAGTGACAGGAGAATACGCGTCGCTGCGACGCATACGCATGACGCTGCCCACCGTCCTTATGACCGCCATGACCATACAGGTCTTCTTGTGGCCGGGATCGATACGGGACGTCGGTTTTCAGCTTTCATATGCAGCGATAGCCGGAATTGCATTCATATTTCCATGGCTGAAAGGTTTCTGGCCAGGAGACCGGAGGCAGGACGCGGTCCTGACGAAAGGAACCAGGTGGATATGGAACTCGGCTGCGATGTCCATATCATGCCAGATCACGACGGGGCCGATAGCATATTACTATTTCCATACTTTCCCGGTGAATTTCATCCTGACCAACATGATTGCCATACCGCTGACTTCGCTGATCATCCCGGCAGCGCTGCTCACTCTCGCCCTATCATGTCTCGGCTGGCATCCGACAATGATGCTGAGGGCCACAGAATGGCTTGTATCAGCCCTTTCCGAAGCCCTCAGCATCATAGCGGTGATGTAACGCCTACATTGCCGTCAATGTAAACCCGTCAGAACACCATGCCATGAACTCCCCCTCATGATCATATATGAGACATCCTTCCAGATCAGGACGCTGTGCGAGCAACGTCTTTGACTCTTCCAGTCCCACGACCATGCAATATGTGGCATAAGCATCGGCAGTAATGGCATCGTCCGCCACTATGGTAGCGCTCAGAAGGCTGTGCGACACAGGATAGCCGGTCCTTGGATCTATTGTATGAGCATACTTCTTTCCGTCGCGTACATAGAACTTGCGATAGTTGCCGGAAGTCACTATGCCGTGAGGGCCCGAGGGGGCCTTGAATATACCCTGGACCTGTACCCCAAGCTCGTTATTGCCGTCAACCGGACGGTCTATGCCGACTGTCCATGGCTGACCGGAAGGATTGAGGCCGTCACAGAATATCTCACCGATATTCACCATCATGTCCTTGACGCCAATCGAATATAAATATTCAGCCACAAGATCGCAGCTGTATCCCTGTGCAATGGCATTGTAATTCAGCTTCGGAGGTTCATCCCCTTCAATCAGAAGATCGCTTCCAGCCAATGGCACACCTGCTTCCATGGAAGCGCAAAGATGCTGCATTCCGGAAGAAGCCAGCACCTTCCGCACCTGATCGTCAGAGGGCATCTCACCGGACTTGAAGCCGAACCCCCACAGGTCGAACAGAGGAGCGGACGCCGCATCCACAATGCCTCGGGTTTCGTTGTATATATCATACGCCCTGACATACATATCCACGAACAACCGGTTCGGGACGACGGTATCACCCTGATTGAAAGCGCTCAGGAGAGAGTTTCTGTTATATCCGGACAGGGTGAAGTCTATCCGGTAGAGTATAGCTTCCACAGAGTCACGGATCTCTTCCGGTCTGACATCGACACTGTCCAGATTGATAGTGACTGAGTATACTCCCCCTTGGGCGTATCCCTCTATCTTTATATACTTGTCGCGGTCCTGAGAGCATGAGATCGCCGAGACCATGAGCGCGACTGCAAAAAACAATCTGATTTTATTTCCCATATCCTTCTGTAAGGCAAAGTATTTGTACAAAGGTAGCGGTTTTTCAAATTAATTCACGATATTTGCACGATTATACACCTAAAAACAACGATTGGAAATGAGTTTTAGAAAACTGACCTCCATTGCATTCATCATAGCGGCTGCTCTCTGCACGCTCTCCTGCAAGGAAGACGAGGAGTCGACCGTAACGCCGTCACTCAAAGGAAGCCTGGCGTTCAACCTGCCGGAATACATTCAGCCTGAGACAGTGATCAAGATGATCCCCTCAGGAGTCACACACCCTGACGACGAAGAGCTGGGATACTATTGGAAGGTCTCACCTTCGATGACGAAGTCAGACACCACAAGATATGAGAACGGACTGGACAAGAACGGCAATCCGTCAGACGGATCATTCACACATAAGTTCTCCGATACACTTCAGACATACACCGTACAGGGTTATGCATACGCCAAAGGGTATTCATACGTATCCAAGACCAGCTACACCACCGTCGTGAAGGGTGGAATAGACGGATCCATCACCAATATCGGATTCAAGGGCCTGCCTGTCATCACGGCAGGATCTGTAAAATATCCTTATGTCACAATAGGTTCGACAGACTGGCTCTGCCGAAACATTTCCAATGCATCTGCAGGAGCACCTTTTGACAACAGCAAGGCAATGGAAGACGTATTCGGAAGATACTATTCATATGAGGAGGCTCTTGAAGTCTGACCGGAAGGATGGCAGCTGCCTACAGAGGCCGACTGGCTCGAGGCTGCAGCCGCAGCCGGAGCGGAAGGCGCCGAGGCATATGACACAATCGAAGGTGTAGCCGCAGCGCTCATGGGCAACGGATACTTCAACGGAGACTTGATGTGGGAATACTGGCCGGAAGTAGGAGAAATCACCAATGCAACAGGACTGTCGTTCATCCCGACTGGATATGCGACTCTCGGAGCCAAAGCCTCATCACCTCAGGAAGACGAGAACATCGACAACAGATATCCGCAGGCTCAGTTCCACGGATACAGCGAATACGCCGTATTCTGGACAGCGGACCTCGTTGAAGAATCAGAGGATATGGCATATTACAGATACCTCATCAGCGAGGTACCTGACCTTATGATAAGCATGGGAGACACAAAGACATTCGGAGCTGCAGTAAGATGCGTCCGCAAGAAATAGTCTGAACAATTCATCTCAGATCTGTCACTATCCAAGCCTCGTCGAAAGACATTGAAGGGCGGAAGAAGGTGACAGATTTTTTTTCTTCCACCGTCATCGATGTGACCTTGACATCCATCTTTCCTCCATCGGAAAGTGTTATGATGGCTGATACAATGGTACCATCCGGCTTGAGAACAAGCACAGCAGACCTGATCCCACAATCTTCTACGGCTTCAAGGGCATAGACTTCGACGCCGCCGTCCCGGGTCTTTCCTGTAACCTTGAAGTATTTGTCCAGATTCTGGAAAAAGGCCGCAGGATCATTCAGCATTTCATTACCGGAAGACTGAATATATACTTCCTTGATATTCGGATCGACAGTCCACACTGTTTCTCCATCACTATAAGTAAGCGCAGCACCATCCACTACATACGCCCTGCCCTGCACCTTGATATCAGCCTCAGCATTGAAACGGATCTCTGACATATCAAAACCATAGGAGCAATTCAGGGATACGCATGAATGCGAAAGCGCAGAGCACAGCTTGTCCAAAGCGGTGCCCTGCGTATCCTGAGCCATGAGGCACGTCATCGAAATGGCAATGGCCGTCATGACTGAAACAATCCTTCTATACATATCTTTATTGGTTAAGGAACGGCTCTATCACCTCTGCAAGTTCGTCGAGCGTAGCGACCAGCACCTGGCGCGGCTTCGATCCCTCCTGAGGGCCCACGATACCTGCAGCCTCCAGCTGGTCCATCACTCTGCCTGCCCTTGCATATCCCATACCAAGCTTTCTCTGAAGATCCGAAGTCGATCCCTTCTGGGAGATGACAACAGTCCGGGCAGCCTCCTCGAACATCGAGTCGATATTCTGCATGTCTATGCTTCCGCCACCAGGCTCACCATCCTGAGATTCCGGAACAGGAAGGTAATATGGGGTGCTGTAGCACTGCTTATAACCGTCCTGATCACCGATGAACTTAGTGATACCGTTGATTTCCGCCATGCTGACAAGGGCACACTGGATACGTTCGACCTTGACTCCGGCATAGTACAGCATATCTCCCTTACCGATCAGGTTCTCTGCACCGACAGCATCAAGAATGGTCCTGGAATCCACTCCTGAAAGCACACGGAATGCGATTCGTGTCGGGAAGTTGGCCTTGATGAGACCTGTGATCACGTTCACTGAAGGACGCTGAGTCGCTATGATGACATGAATACCTGCCGCCCTACCCTTCTGAGCGAGACGGATGATATATGCCTCTATGTTCTTTGCAGACTTCCGGTCCTCAGGGCTTGAGCCTCCGGCCATGATCAGGTCGGCGTACTCATCGATCACGACAACGAGATATGGAAGGAACTGATGGCCTTCGGTCGGAAGAAGATAACGGTCCTTATACTTCTCATTATAGAGCTTGAAGTCATTGACTCCGGCCTTTGCAAGAAGCTCATACCTCGCATCCATCTCTATACATAGAGAATGAAGGACCTGTTCAGCCTGCTTGGCCTTCTTGACGATCGCATTCTTCTTTTCCTCTTCTTCATCCCCAGCCACAGGAAGGACTGCAAGGTAATGCTTGAGGAGAGAGTTGTATGAAGTGAACTCCACTGCCTTAGGGTCTATGAACACGAACTTGAGCTCAGAAGGATGCTTTGCGTAAAGCAGAGACGAGATGATGACGTTCAATCCCACTGACTTACCCTGCTTTGTCGCACCAGCAACAAGAAGATGTGGAGCATCCGCCAGATCGAATGTCTTAACCTTCTGCGCAAGAGTAGAATATCCTATGGCAACCGGAAGCTCTGCCGGGCTGTTGCGGAAAGAATCGTCATTGAGCATTGACTTGAGAGGCACTATCGACGGCGTGCTGTTAGGGACTTCGATGCCCACACTGCCAGGAAGGGTCACGACTCTGACACCTCCTACTTCAAGAGCCATCGCGATCTCTCTGTGTACCTGCTCTATCGACGCCACTCTCATACCCGGGGCAAGGACGATCTTATACAAGGTGACTGTCGGACCTACGACCGCCGTAACCTTCTCCACCTCGATCTTATAGTTCTTGAGAGTGTTACGGATAAGGAGATTGTTCTTGTCAAGCTCAGCCTGGCTTACCTCGTGTACGCCTTCTGTATAGTCTTTCAGAAGGTCAAGCGGCGGGAAGGCGAATCTCTCGAGTTCCTCCCTGTTGTCTATTCTCGGAAGGTCTTCAACGACTTCAGTGACGACATCTCCCCTTATAACCTCCAGTTCCTGGTCTTCAGGCTGGGAATCCGGTACAGGAACCGGGACAGGGACTACATCATCCTCGACCGGAACAGTTTCCTCCTCCACGACCTCTGTCTGGTCATGAACATGGACTTCCTCAACATCGGCATCAGGGACTTCTTCCTGCTCAGGCTCCGGCTCTTCAACGATTTCCGGATCAGCCACTTCGTCCGGCAGTTCCTCAGGGCCGCTCTGCGTGACAGGCTTCCTTTCACCTGTGATGGCGAACCAGTGAGCAAATCTTCCGCTTGCGAAGAGCATCCAGACTATGGCAGCCGCAACAAGCAGAAAAACCGGCACTATCGGTCCGACAAGATTTGACATCCATGCCATGACCGCATGTCCGGCATCACCTCCCAGTCCGCCGTCAAGAAGCCTCGGCGACCCTATGAGAGACAAGCCCAAAGACAGAATGAATGCGCCGCTGACGGAGAGGAATGTCACCCTCATCAGTCCTATGCTCCTCTGCCAGAAGAAAAGTCTGTATGAAAAGACCGAGAACAGGAACACAAACACATAACTGGCAAGGCCGAACATGCTGCTGACCAGGAAACGTCCCCACAGATAGCCGAGCTTTCCGGCCATGTTATGAGCCTCCACAGACTTCTGCATCATATCCGGATTGGAGAACAGGCTCTTGTCAGGCTGCCATGTGAACATGTATGAGGTCATGGCCACAAAGGTGAACACCGTTAACAAGAACACCAGGACTCCGGCACACTTGAGAAGTATCGATTTCAGTTCGGGGTCCATATCTGCAAAGAAAGAGAAGAACCTCTTCTCCTTCTGTTTAGCTGTCTTTATCTTTTTCCCTGCCATATCACTTGTTATGCTTTCTCTTGTTCTGATTGCCTCGCTGCCACTGATTCTTGCCCTGCTTCTGTCCCTGCCTTGCATATCCTGATCCGAGATCAGCCTTTGCAAGCTGCAGTCCTTCCGGGACCTTGATGCGATAGTCTGACATCCTCTCGATATCCTGGAATATTGTCTGGTCTGAAACCGTGTCCTTGTTCCATATCAGATACTGCTGTCTCATATATATTGCCAGCGAACGGATCATGGAGGTCTTGGACTCACCGTCCTCGACGCCAGCGATGAAATCTATCATGTTCTCGATGTTACGGCCATAGTGGGCAGCCTTGACGGGCTTTCCCGGATATGGAATCGGAAGAGGCTTCTCATTCAGACTTTCAGGTGCAGGAGCCGGATATGGAGAATCCACATCCAGGTCGAAACCTGAAATTATATGAAGATGGTCCCATAGCTTCTGCTCATAATTATCCTGGAGATGGACGGCCGGATTGATGATCTCCATGACCTTGATGACCGCCCTGGCCTGCTCGTTACGTTTCTCCCTGTCCTCGATGGTCTTGAGGTAGTCTACCATCTTCTGCACATTTCGTCCATATTCAGGGATGTAAAGAGTGACTCTCTCTGTATTATATAGAAGCTTGTAAGTATCTGTTCCTGTATTTTCCATACTATTCACACATGATTTGTTGCAACTTGCAAATATACAAAATAATATTTAGAGAATCACATACTCTCCGGTGTGAACATACCATAAAACCGACGACACATCCTCATACCCCATGCGCCTCCATATATCAGCATATCTGGCAAGCTGTCTCTCATATGACTTGCGATGTCCGCCAGACTTATAGTCTATGACGACCACTTTATTGCCGTCGACGACAACCCTGTCGGGCCTGAAAATGCTTCCGTCAACATCAATCAGACTGGTTTCATTCAGGACACGGGCCGAATCAGGGAACCATCCCCTTCCCGCTCCTTCTGCTATTCTGTCAGCCAGGAGCCTACGTATTTCTTCCGCCTCTCCCGGAGTGACCTCTCCGCTTGCAAGCGAACGGTCAACAGCCTCATCAAGATCCTCCGGCACCACCACAGAAGACAGAATGTCATGCAGGACAACGCCCCTGATCCTGTTGGAGGCAGAAATGCCGGCATCGCCATCAGCGGAAAAGAAATCAAGAGAGTCTGCCGAGAACTTCAAGCGTCCACGCTCCCTTACATCGGTTTCATCCTCCCCTGCCTCCGGGTTCAGGGCGAAGGATGGATATGAGCCACCTTCGCCTGTCCGGAACGCCATGACATCCGACTTCTTCTCCTTCCTCAGAGATGTAAAATCCACCATCTCTCCAACATCAAACCGGACAAAGCCTTCTCCGCCCGACCTCCTGACATCCTTCACCTTTCCTGACGCAGCGACGAACCAGTACAGTATCTGTGAAAAATCCGAGAAAGCATATGGAACCTTGTCCCTGATGGCATCCTGGCATTTCTGAGCCGGAGTCTGGGCTATGACATGCATTCCGAGAGCCGCACGGGTCATAGCCACATATATGGTATTTATATTGTCCACCTGCTGCAGGAATCTCTCTTCCTTATAATGCTCAGAGAACAAGGTAGACTCCGACGACTGCGACAGATACACATCGTATACTCCTTCCGCCACTCCCTCGAGCTGCGTTCCGGACAAATCCGGCGAGCACCACCTGCTGTCAGCCTTGAACAAAGTGATATTTTCAGCAAAAGGTATTATCACATATGGGAAATCCAGTCCCTTTGACTTATGGATGGTCATCACTCTCACGCTGTCACCCGACGACGGAGACGATATTGAAGGATCCTTGTCCTCCCAATATTTAAGGAATCCCCTGAGATTGTTACCGTAATTCGCCACATAATCCTGCAGATGATCCATAAACGACTGAACATGAAGGATCTCGCCCTCGACCACTCCGTCGGCATCGGAAGCCTTGAGCTCCCTGATCACCGACTCTGCCATGTCAATCAGCGAAGTATACCCATCAGGCACTTTTATGTCAAGAACTTCGGCAAGATAGCTGTTGACGGTATTTTCCGGATTATCCACATAGGAAAGCAAAGACACAAGACGACGGACCGTCACAGCGCTCTTCACCTTCAGGGAATCATCCGTAACGACGGTAAAGCCGTTGTCTATCAAGTATCCCGCAACACTCTCTCCGGTCGCATTGCTCCTGACAAGAACAGCGATTTCTGACAAGCGCGCCCCGGCCGCAACGGCTTCCTGCACGCTTTCGAGCACTTTCTGGAGTTCCTCCTCCTTCGGACAGAAGGTGATGCTCACACTGCCGGCCGGCATGTCCAGCTTGGACACCTCCTGCTCCACATCGGAATAGATATGGGAAATTCTTCCATCCTTCTCCCCGCCAAGACCATCCAGGACCTCAGCCGCAGCCTTGAAATATTCATTATTGAACGTGACTACGTTCTTGAGGCTCCTGTAATTGGTATCCAGCACCTCTGTCCCTGAATCCGGGAAGGTCGCAGGAACCTCATCAGCCAGAAGCTGCCAGTCAGATCCTCTCCATCTGTAGATGCTCTGCTTGATGTCGCCGACAATAAGGTTCTCGTGACCTTGAGAGTCGCTGTTCTTGAGAAGAGGGCTGAAATTGGTCCACTGCACAGAAGACGTATCCTGGAACTCGTCAAGAAGAAAATGGTCAAAACGGACACCTATCTTCTCATATATGAACGGTGCATCGGAGTTGTCGATAATATCTCTAAGGATCACATTGGAATCGTCAATGCAGAGGACATTCTTCTCCTTCATCAACTCCTTGAAAGCATCAGAAAGCTCGCGCGCCACTCCAAGTCCATAAATCTGTCTGTCAAGAATCACGGCAGTCTGATATACCGGATATTCCTTTTCCCATAGATTACAGAACGCAAGCATCGGATCCATCAGATCCGGATATACCTTGCCGAGAAGCGCCTTTGCCTTGGCGGCAGAAAACCACTTTTCACTATCAGGCGCCTTTTCCATAAAGGACGCTGTCGGAGGCTTGATTGCATCACGGTCATCCAGTCCCGCATACACTTCAAGAGCCTTCATGAATCCCCTGTTGCTGTCCTTTGCCTCCACCTTGGCAGCATTCAGCACAGCCACAGCAGCCGCTGCGTTTTCTTTGACCGCCTTCCTGAAATCAGCAATGATCTGCCTGCAGGCTGTGCGGATATTTCCAAGCACCTGAGGAGAATATGCTGCCGCCTCATCGATGCCCGCCTTGTCCAATTCCTCCTGCCTCTGGGCCGACTTCATACGGAGCGCCAGCTTCAGCAGATTTGCATCCGGGCTATAGCGTCCTCCCTGCTCGATCTGTTCCAGCACATTGTCCGTAAGCCAGGCAAGGAGACCTGTATCCGCTTCCGTGAGCGAGTCAAGCACACGGTCAACGCTCTCTGCAACAAGCGAATTCCTGTCAAGCTCGACCTGATAAGACGCGAACTGGCCGATCTCACGAGAAAACGCCTTCAGCGTCTGCTGGAAGAAACGGTCTATCGTGCTCACAGCAAAGGCGCTGTAATCATGCAGGATGTCTCTGAGCACCCTTGACGCCTTGGCGCTTATTTCTGCGTCAGACGGAAGCAGAGACGGCACAAAGTCGTCATGATAGTCCGACTGCGCCGGATCGGTGGCCAGGATATGCAACTCTTTCAATATCCTGCTCTTCATCTCCTCCGTCGCCTTGTTGGTAAATGTCACAGCCAGTATATGCCTGTATGCATATCTGTCATCATTCTGGAGAAGCAGCCTTATGTATGTCTTGGCGAGGTTATAGGTCTTGCCCGAACCCGCCGATGCCTTCATTATTCTGATCATATCCTATCTTCCGCAAATTGTCTTGAAATCACAGTAACTGCAAACCGTCTTATCCGTAGTCCTTCTGAAAGGCACCTCCGGATCGTCTATTTCCGCCATCAGCCGGCCCAGATGTTCCGACGAAGCGTTGAAGAACTCCGGATGTACAGGAATCGCCTCCGGAAGCCTGCCGAACAGGCGCGATGTCGAATATACGCAATTGAAGAGTTTCCTTCCCTGCACCTCCGGTCTGTCCTGAACCAGAAGGTCGTAAATATAGAACTGGAACGCTATCTTCGGCCTGTCCTTGACATCCGGTGCAAATATCTTGTCTGCAATGTCGACAGCATTGTCGTCACCTATATATATGTCATCATCCAGCACCCTTCCTGTCTTGTAGTCCACCACACGGACCTCATCCGGTCCGAAGGCATCAAGCCTGTCTATGAATCCTTTGAACCTGAAGCCGAAGTACTCGCCCTTCACCCTGAGCTCGCGGCCCAGGATCTCAAACGAGTCCTTGCCCGCATCCTTCAGCAGCTGAAGGTCACTGAGCAATGTCTTCTTCACATAACGGACAATGACATCAGCGACGACAAGGTTTCTTCCGGTGACCTCTATGGCATTCATCTGATGGACAATAAGGGCCTTCACCTTAGCCTTTATGTCATCTTCACGATTTATCCAGCTGCTTATATAATCTCTCGAAATGCATCTCAGGACATTCTTAAGAGACTTCGCACCGCCAAGACCGTCAAAGAAGAAATCCGGGTCCATAGCCTCCTCCGAAGTATAGAGAGAACGCATCACCTCGTGAAAGATGTTTCCGAACATTCCGGCATCAAGAGTCTCCGCCACCTCATCATCACTCACAAGTCCCTTTACAACCGAGTAATAGAACTTTGCAGGACAGGCGAGATAATTCTGTATAGCGGTTGCTGACATTTCAGTTCCCTTTATCTTAGCCATGTCCTCTGGGGTCTTGGATATGTCAGGCAGTTCCGCCGCCTTCATGGTATCCATCATCACCACATATCTTTTCAAAGGCAGGCCGAAATGATATTCCATCTGCCTGATATATCTGCTCTCCTCCCCCGACTTTATGCCTTCCGTCCTTGAATCCACAAGCATCCACACATTATCCGCACGGGAAATCATCCTGTAGAAATAGTATGCCCATATGGCATCCTGAAGCTCATATGTAGGCAAGGCGAAACCTTTGCGAAGCTCCGGCGGGATAAAGGACGAACTGACGCTTCTCCGAGGGAAAACCCCCTCATTGGAAGACATTATTATAATATTATCGAAGTCCAATGCCCTTGTCTCCAGCGGTCCCATGATCTGCAAGCCCTTAAGAGGCTCTCCTCTGAAAGGGACAGAGGAAGCTCCCGCCATCTGGGAAAGCAACCTGACATATGTCAATGGCAATATTTCCAGACCAAGAGCCTCATCCACATCTGAAAGGCTGTCCTGGAGCATGTTGATGCTCTTATAGTATTCTTTGGCATACTCCAGTTCCAGAGCCAGGTGCATGTCTTCTGCCGCTGAAGGCGCCACTGCAACAATCACGGCCTTGAAATATTCCGACATGGCAGCAATCTGCGCACGGTCTCTTGACTTAGGGTCAGTCACAGCCACCTGGAAAACAGCATCCAGCAGCAGCGAGCCGCTGAGTTCTTCCTGAGGAATATAATACTTGGCCGAAGCTTTCACGCTTCTTACTATCTCAATGGTCTTCTCGTCCATCGCATTTTTGAACAATGCATTGGAGAAAAGATCCCATACCTGCTTGTGATAGAAATGCCATGATCCTTTTCTATATGCAGCATGGAGCTGGATGGCCGCTACAGTCTCCATCATCGTAAACAGGATGCTGCCCTTCATCGGCAGGCCCATAGTCACGTTGATGTCCTGGACATGAAGAGGTATAGAATTCAGGACCGGAACCAGAAGGTTCTCGTCAGGAAGGACAATCGCACAATCCTTTCCCTGAGGCACAGTATTGAGAATATCCGGTATCCTCTTGGCCTGACCGACCGAAGATGACACGCTCACCACATTTACGGAAGGTACACTGACGCCTTCCGGATCCCATCTGGCTGCCTGGCCGAACTCCTTTACGTTCTCTTCCATGAAGAGGGACGAACGGTTCTGGCTGTCCCTGATCATTTCTCCGCTGTAATCCCAGCAGAATTCCGCACGGGAGGCCTTCTTCAACTCACGCAGCAGAGTCTTTTCACACTCGTTCAACGTATTGAGACCCACGAACACAAACTTTGTATCCGGAGTAAAGGCTTCTGCAAAGACAGCGTCTGCAGAAGTCGCCTTAAGTCTTTCCGCCAGATCGCGATATACCATTCCTTCGTATGCCAGTCCCTTTTCTGCCAGCAGCTTGCGGAAATCTACATATAGCGGATACAGGATGTTCCAGATCTGGAGGAAGCGTTCCTTCACTTTAGGATTATCCGAATCCAGATCTACGGTCACCTTGCCGGACATGTCACTGAAATGGCTGACGAATGCATCGATTGCATTTCGCTGGACTTCAGTCAGGAAAGAATAATCAGCCTGAATCTGCTTGAGGTCAGCGACATTCGCAAACAGCTGCTTAGGATCCACAAGGTATTTGTCGACATCATTGAAGTCACCGAGAATCACATCGCCCCAAAAGACGAATTCGTCAAGGGCCTCCGCCTTAGGGTTCAGTCTTCTATAACATTGATACAGGTATAGAAGCAGCCTGACCTTGTCAGCCGGAGCCTGACCGCTGACCTTGAAGAAGAAGTCATTGATCGTCAGCATCTGCGGTGAGATGATCGGCACTGAAGAAGGAGAATCCGCGACCGTTTCCGAGAGATACTTGCGGAAAAAGGTCATCGAACGTCTGTTAGGAAAGATGAAGCATCTGTCCGATATGTTTTCGAGCGAATAGAAATGCTCTGCTACCTGTTTAAGGAATGGTGTCATACTCTTGTTTTAAGATGCAAATATAGGTCGCGATGTTGCCAAACCAAGGCACATCAATAAAATTACAGTATTTTTTCAAAAAAGTTACAAAATTTTTGATGTTATATTTGGAGATTAATATTTTTTCTCTACCTTTGCATCAGAAACAATTTAGAATTATTCAAATTTAGATATTACTAACAATTAAAAGAATAAAATTATGACTAAGAAATTCAGATGCCTTGTTTGCGGTTATATTCATGAAGGTGAAAATGCTCCTGAGGAGTGCCCATTGTGCCATGTAGGTGCAGAGAACTTTGAGGAAATCGTTGAGACAGACGGTGACCTTACCTGGACAGACGAGCACAGACTCGGTGTGGCTCAGGGAGTGGATCCGGTCATCCTCAAGGGTCTTCGCGACCACTTCGCAGGTGAGTGTTCAGAAGTCGGAATGTATCTCGCGATGAGCCGTCAGGCGGACAGAGAGGGATATCCTGAGATCGCAGAGGCATTCAAGAGATATGCATGGGAAGAGGCAGAGCACGCTGCAAAGTTCGCAGAGCTCCTCGGTGAGTGCGTATGGGACACCAAGACCAACGTTGAAAAGAGAATGCTCGCTGAGCAGGGCGCATGCGAGGACAAGATGCGCATCGCAAAGCTTGCAAAGCAGCAGAACCTCGATGCGATCCACGACACAGTTCATGAGATGTGCAAGGATGAGGCTCGCCACGGAGCAGGCTTCCAGGGTCTCTTCAAGAGATATTTCAAGTAATAAACGATAAAGGGAGGTGATCAGTCACCTCCCTTTATCGTTTATTACATAAAAGCTATTCTTCTATCTTCTTGTACTTTGGCACGAGGGCTTTCATTGTCGACCATGCTATGAGGTATGCTACCGCGCAGAAGCAGAAGACTATCATGTAGCCTGCCTCCTTGCCTTCGAAGCCGAGGAATGTGAAGGCTGCGCCTGCATTCTCTGAGTATGTGAAGAGGACGCCGGCTCCCTTGTTGATCAGGAACGAGCTGATACCTCCGGCCATACCGCCGATGCCTGTGATGGTTGCTATCGCTGACTTAGGGAACATGTCACCTACTGTCGAGAAAAGATTTGCCGACCATGCCTGGTGTCCGGCTCCTGCAAGGCCAATGATGATTGCAGGCCACCATGCGGAGAACTGGCCCATCGGCTGAGCGAAGAGGGCGAAGAGCGGGAAGAATGCGAAGATGAGCATCGAGAGCATTCGTCCGCTGTATGGGTGCATGCCCTTCCTCTCTACAAAGAACTTAGGCAGATATCCTCCGAAGATGGATATTACGGTAACTATCGCATAAAGCGTAATGATGAGCATCATGCCTGTACCCGAAGAAGCCTTGTATCCGAACTGATCCTGGAAGTAAGCTGGTGCCCAGAACAGATAGAACCACCATACACCGTCGGTGAAGAACTTACCTGCGATGAAAGCCCATGTCTGGCGGAAAGTGAAGCACTTGAGGAACGGAATGGACTTTGTCTCCTCTGCAGGAGTTGCAGCCACAGGTTCGTCCTCATCCTGCTGAATGTATGCAAGCTCCGCCTCGTTGACATATTTAGACTTCTGAGGCTTGTCATACATGAACACCCAGAAACCCATCCATATAAAGCCGAGAGCTCCGATGATGATGAACGCCATCTCCCAGCCGAATGCCGCAGCAAGAGGCGGGATGGTTGCAGGAGCCACGAGGGCGCCAACAGAAGCACCGGCATTGAAGATCGATGTTGCAAAAGCACGGTCCTTCTTAGGAAAGTATTCGGCTGTAGTCTTGATGGCTGCCGGGAAGTTTCCTGCCTCACCGAGGGCAAGGATGCTTCGAGCGGCAAGGAAGAGCCATACGCTGACAGATGCGATCGCGAGAGCCGCACCTGTACCGGCCTCGACAGCCTTCATGGCCTCTATGGAATCATATCCCTCAATGTGCATTGTAGCCCATCCGCAGAGAGCATGTACACATGCTCCGAAAGACCATACACCGATTGCCCAGAGATATCCCTTCTTTGTTCCCATCCAGTCTACGAACTTGCCAGCAAAAAGCATTGCAAACGCATAGAAGAGGGAGAATACGGCTGTTATTGTTCCATAATCACTGTCAGTCCAGTGAAACTCCGGCGCGATGAATTCCTTCCATGTGAGGGAAAGAACCTGACGGTCCATGTAGTTGACGGTCGTTGCCACGAAGAGCAGAACCACCATCCACCAGCGCCAGTTGGTCATCAGTTGTTGGTTAGTATCCTTTTTCATTAGTCTAGTGTGATTTGATTATAAGCTTCTTATGATCTCCAGGGCATCCTTGCAGAGTTTTGTTATCGCTCCCCAGTCCTTGGCAGCGACAGCTTCCTTAGGAAAGAGGTTGCTGCCCATGCCGACACAGGTCACTCCTGCCTTGAACCATCCTTCGAGATTTTCCTTTGTAGGCTTCACGCCTCCTGTCACCATGATCTGGCTCCATGGCATAGGAGCCTTGAGGCCCTTCACGAATGCTGGTCCGAGGACATCGCCTGGGAACACCTTGCAGAGGTCACAGCCGAGTTCCTGCGCCTTACCCACTTCTGAAACAGTGCCACAGCCCGGGCAGTAAGGCACGAGGCGACGGTTGCATACCGGAGCGATCTCAGGATTGAAGAGAGGGCCCACCACGAAATTAGCTCCGAGCTGGAGATAAAGAGCGGCAGTCGGTGCATCAACCACCGAGCCGATGCCGAGGATCATGCCAGGAAGCTCCTTGTTGGCGAACTTGACCAGCTCTCCGAACACCTCGTGAGCGAAATCGCCTCTGTTTGTGAACTCGAAGGCGCGTACACCGCCCTCATAACATGCCTTAACGACTGCCTTTGCAGTCTCAAGGTCCGAGTGATAGAACACCGGAACCATGCCGGTCTCCTTCATTGCAGCGATAACCTGCTGCTTGCTGTATTTTGCCATAGTCTTGTGTTTATCTTGATACACGTCCTGAGCCGTCGCCTTTCATAAGGTTCTCGACTTCTGCCACAGTCACCTGGTTGTAGTCTCCGTAGATCGTATGCTTGAGGCATGAAGCCGCAACCGCGAAGTTGAGCGCTTTCTGATCGTCATCAGTATAGGTAAGGAGACCGTAGATGAGTCCTCCCATGAAAGAGTCACCTCCACCTACACGGTCAACGATGTGAGTGATGTCGTAGCGTGGAGACTGATAGAGCTTGCCGTCGCTGTAAAGGACTCCGCCCCATGTATTGTGGTTTGCATTGATAGAGCCGCGAAGTGTGATGATCACCTTCTTTGCACGTGGGAACCTCGCCATGAGCTGAGTGCATACGCTCTCGAACTCTGCAGCATTGACCTCGCCATGAGTTGCTGTCACGTCGAAGCCTTCCGGCTTGATGCCGAACACCTTCTCAGCATCTTCCTCGTTTCCAAGGATCACGTCACATCCTGCAACAAGCTCAGGCATCACCTCAGAAGCTGTCTTTCCATATTTCCAGAGGTTCTTGCGGTAGTTGAGGTCGCATGACACCTTGACACCGAGCCTGTTAGCCGCCTGGATTGCCTCCAGGCATACATCTGCAGCGCCCTGGCTGATGGCTGGAGTGATACCGGTCCAATGGAACCAGTCTGCTCCCTCGAAGACCTTCTCCCAGTCGATCATACCCTTCTCAATCTGAGCTATAGACGAGTGAGCACGGTCATAGACGACCTTGCTCGGACGTGCCACCGCACCTGTCTCAAGGAAATATATGCCGAGACGGTCGCCGCCGTAAACACAATGCTTTGTGCCGACTCCATAGCTATGGAGATCCCTGATGCAGCTCTGCGCTATGTCATTCTTTGGGAAACGGGTAACGAATTCAGCCTCGATACCATAGTTTGCAAGAGATACCGCCACATTGGCCTCACCGCCACCGAATGTGGCCTCAAACTGCTTTGCCTGAGAGAATCTCAGATAACCCGGAGTTGCAAGGCGGAGCATGATCTCGCCGAACGTAATTACTTTTGGCATGGTTATATGGTTTTAAAAGTTATTTCAAATCACACAAATTTAATAAATTTTAACAAAAAAGAGCAACCGCATATGTGGTTGCCCTTTTTATTGACTAAAAATCATATTTAAACGTGAATTTTTACATATCAGAACACAAATCCTATTCGATACTGCACATGTGGCAATATATAATATTCATCGTTGCATATGCCGAATTTCGGACCGAGGGTAAACTCCTGCACCCAGTGCTTGCCGATGGCACGTCTGAAGCCATAAGCCGGAGTGAAACTGACATTAAGACCGTCTGAGGTGTCAGCGCGCAGTCTCATGGATATGAAATCTGAGGAATTATTGTATGTGCTCCTTCCCTTGGTGACTCTTCTTGCTATGCTTGAGTACCATCTGCCCTCAAAGGATACTCCAAGGCCCATGGTCCCATGGAAACCCGCGCCTTCATATGATGACGAATAGATCGAAAAACCTGTTGGGACAAGACCTGCACGCCCTATCAGGGTCCAGCGGTCTGCGACCCTGCCTTCAAAGCTGTACTCCAGGCCAAGGATAGTCGTCGTTATGGAGTGGTTTGACTGTAGTCTATAGTATCCGACAGGTTCCGAATAATCCCTTGCAGAAAGCAAAGAGACACTCATGCATAATAACAGGGTTATCAATATTCGTCTCATAATGTCAGAAGTTAAGGGCAAGGCCGATTCCATTGTTACATGCGCCGAGGGTAAGAGATGGCTGCTTTCTTACTGCATGATTTGCATTATAGTCTGCCGCGATTGACTTGAGCATCTTGTTTCCGCTGCAGAGGATAGGGATACCGGAGCCAAGTCCTCCCGCTCCGACAGCCATCAGGAGCACGGCACCTTCAATCTCGGGAACACAGAATGCAGAAGTAAATACTGCAGCTCCGAGCGAAATGAGGGTTATGCCTGTGGTGCGACGCCTGTTCGCCTTGAAATATTCATCGCCATAAAGGTTGAATGCGATGTAATCCGCCTGCATTTCACCATAATACGACTGCGAACCAAGGTAAAGTTTTCCCTTGTAATACCTCATCGCATGGCCATCGATGGCAGCCATTTCAGGCAATACTGGCGACAGAAGCGGCGCTCCGAACATCTGCTCATAGCCATTGTCATAAACGATTTTCGTAACATTATAGCGTGTGGTCGAATAAACAGGACCGTGCTGATTGCTGAACAGTCTGTAATAGATCAATTCATCCCCGACTTCGTCAACAACAGCATCAACTACACTTGAATCGACAAAATAGATCTTGTCCTGCGCAACTGCCGTAAAGACAGAGCATGCAGCAAGAAGCAAAATGAAAAAAATCCGTCTCATAATCATTGGTTTTGACTATTAGACGGACTTTTGATTCAAAAGTACTATGCTGTCGCGAAAAAATTATCTTTTTTTCCAAAGTTTCGACATATCTTCCAAAGTCTTGCCCTTTGTTTCAGGAACAAGTTTCCATACGAAGACAGCTGCCAGGATACATATCACTCCATAAAGGCAATATGTAAAGGCGTGTCCGAAGTTTTCCATAGAACCAAGGCTCATGTTGTACATCGGAAGGAATGTAGACGATACGATGAAGTTGAAGATCCATTGGAAAGCCACTGCAATGGCTACTGCAGCACCTCTGATGGTGTTAGGAAATATCTCCGATATGAGCACCCAGCAGATAGGGCCCCAGCTGAACATGAACGACGCACTGTATACCATGATGCTTATCACCGCCACGACTGGTGGAAGGGCGGATGAAACGCTTGTCACTGCCACACCCGCAGCGCCGAGAGCCATGCCGAGAGATCCCCAGATGAGGAGAGGCTTGCGGCCCCATTTCTCCACTGTGAAGATGGCCACGAGGGTGAATGTGATGTTCACGATGCCCATGAGGACAGTCTGCATCATAGGGTTGCCCATGCCAAGCGACTCGAATATGCGAGGCGCGAAGTAAAGGACAGCATTGATGCCGACAGCCTGCTGGAAGACGCTGAGCATGATGCCCACGAAGATAACAACCCATCCGTATGTAAACAGTTTCTCGGTCTTCTCTGTGACTGTCTCCTTGATTTCTGCAAGGATTGACTGGGCCTTGTCCTGGCCGTTGATCTTTGAAAGGATATAGAGCGCCTGTTCATCTTTTCCAGTCATAGCAAGGTAGCGAGGAGTCTCAGGAACGAGGAAAAGGAGCACTGTGAAAAGTCCGGCAGGAACAGCCTCGCTTACGAACATATATCTCCAGCCACTCTCGATGCACCACTGAGCTTCAGCAGGGTTCATGATCTGGTTGATGCCTTCCGTAATCTTCTGGATCACAGGAGCAATATGGTCTCCAAGAATCAGGAAGTTCACGAAATAGACCACAAGCTGGCCGAAGATGATCGCGAACTGGTTCCATGACACGAGAGTTCCTCTCATGTTGCTCGGAGCCACCTCTGCGATATACATAGGGCAGATTGCAGACGCGAGACCTACTCCCACTCCACCGAGCACTCGGTAAAGGTTGAATGCAATCAGAAGGGAGAATGAAGGATGACCTTTCTCGAAGAAAAGAAATTCAGGAGAATATGATCCAAGGGCTGAAAGGAAGAAGAAGACTCCAGCCATGATGAGGGACTTCTTTCTACCCATCCTTGATGCACAGATTCCTGAAATTGCGGCACCGATCACACATCCGATGAGAGCACTGGATGATGTGATGCCGTGCATGAAGTCAGTGTAGACAAAGTCCTTTGCGCCCATGAAGAACGCCTGAAGTCCTTTCTCTGCACCCGAAATCACTGCTGTATCGTATCCGAACAGCAGACCTCCGATAACGGCTACAAGGACTATCGAGAACAGATAGCCCTTGCTGCCTTTATTATTTTTATTTGTCATAGATTTCTCGACTACGCTCGAAATGACAATTAACAGTACATGTTAAGTATAGCCTCGTAAAGCTCCTGCTTGCCGGATGTCTGCTTAGGCTCGTTGACCTCCTTGCCATAAGCGTAAACGTCCTCAAGAGTAAGCTCTCCGTCCTCGAACTTCTTTCCGAGTCCTGCGTCGAAGCTTGCGTAGCGCTCCTTCACCATCTGACAGAGCGGAGACTCCTCGAGGAGAGCCGCTGCGTTCTCGAGAGCGCGTGCCATTGCATCCATTGCTGCGATGTGAGCGATGAAGATGTCCTCAAGGTCGGTTGAGTTACGACGGGTCTTTGCGTCGAAGTTTGTACCACCGTTGCCGAGACCGCCGTTGCGGATGATCTGCATCATAGCCTGAGTGAGGTCGAATGAGTCGATAGGGAACTGGTCAGTATCCCATCCGTTCTGATAGTCACCGCGGTTTGCGTCGATTGAACCGAGCATGCCTGCGTCAACTGCGCATGCGAGCTCGTGCTCGAATGTATGACCTGCGAGAGTCGCATGGTTCACCTCGATGTTCACCTTGAAGTCCTTGTCAAGACCATGAGCCTTGAGGAATCCGATAACAGTCTCTGTGTCGACATCATACTGATGCTTTGTTGGCTCCATCGGCTTAGGCTCGATGAGGAATGTTCCTGTGAAGCCCTTTGAACGTGCATAGTCGCGTGCAAGGGTCAGCATCATTGCGAGGTGCTCTTTTTCACGCTTCTGGTCTGTATTGAGAAGGCTCATGTAACCCTCACGGCCGCCCCAGAACACATAGTTTGTACCGCCGAGTTCGATTGTCGCGTCGATTGCGTTCTTGATCTGGACTGCTGCGCGTGCCACAACGTCGAAGTCAGGGTTTGTAGCGGCGCCGTTCATATAACGCTTGTTGCCGAATACGTTTGCTGTTCCCCAGAGAAGCTTGATGCCGGTCTCAGCCTGCTTCTCCTTAAGGTATGCAACAACTTCCTTGAGACGAGCCTCATACTCCTCTACGTCCGCACCCTCGTCAACGAGGTCTACATCGTGGAAGCAGTAGTACTCGATACCCATCTTCTGCATGAACTCAAATCCTGCGTCGACCTTATCCTTTGCTGCCTGTACAGGGCATGCGGCACCGTTCCAAGGGAATGTCTTTGTTCCGCCGCCGAACTGGTCTGCACCCTCTGCGCAGAGTGTGTGCCACCATGCCATAGAGAACTTGAGCCACTCAGCCATGGTCTTGCCGAGGACTACCTTCTTTGCGTCATAGTAACGGAAAGCCATAGGGTTTCTGCTCTCCTTGCCTTCAAACTGGATCTTGCCGATTCCAGGGAAAAATTCTTTTGTTGCCATAGTTTTATGTTTTTTTGAGTATTACATACGTGATTTCCAGAGTTCATAGGCCTGAGTGTACTCGTCCTGACGTGCAGGCTCAATGACCGCAAGCTTTTCGAGGGTTGCGAAAGCCTCGTTGTTGTCCCTGTAAATGCCTGCTCCGATGCCAGCGCCCTTTGCCGCTCCTACAGAACCGTCGGTATCATAGAGGTCGATGACCGCTCCAGTCACACCGGCGAGGGTATCACGGAAGATAGGGCTGAGGAACATGTTTGCATGTCCGGCATGGATCTTATTGACATTCATGCCCATCTGCTCCATCACCTCGATGCCGTACTTGAACGAGAATACGATACCCTCCTGGGCTGCGCGAAGCAGGTGCGCCTTATTATGCACATTGAAGTTCACTCCGTGGATGGAACTGCCCACTTCCCTATTCTCCAGCATACGCTCCGCTCCGTTACCGAACGGAAGGATGCTTACGCCTGCGCTTCCTATAGGAGCTGTCGCAGCAAGCTCGTTCATCTCCGCATATGAGATGCCTTCCGGAGCTACATTCCTCTTCATCCACGAGTTCAGGATGCCTGTTCCGTTGATGCAGAGAAGCACACCGAGGCGTGTTTGCTCTGAAGTATGGTTTACGTGTGCGAATGTGTTCACACGAGACTTAGGATCATAATTGACTTCTCCGAGGACACCATATACCACACCGGAAGTACCTGCAGTAGAAGCGATTTCACCAGGATTGAACACATTGAGTGACAATGCATTGTTAGGCTGGTCGCCTGCACGGTATGTCACAGGGATGCCCTCTGCAAGACCGAGCTCGGCAGCTGCCGCAGCACTCACTCTGCCCTGCTCCGCAAATGTAGGACGGATCTCAGGAATGAGAGACTCGTCAATGCCGTAATAGTCGAGAAGCATCTTCGCTGTCCGCGACTCGGAGAAGTCCCACATCATTCCCTCCGAGAGGCCTGATATAGTTGTGCATATCTCACCAGTGAGCTTCATTGCTATGAAGTCTCCAGGGAGCATTATCTTATATATCTTTGAGTATAGCTCCGGCTCGTTCTCCTTCACCCAAGCAAGCTTTGACGCAGTGAAGTTGCCCGGAGAGTTGAGAAGATGCGACAGGCACTGCTCATGGCCAAGGGCGTCGAACGCCTTCTGGCCGTAAGGCACGGCGCGTGAGTCACACCATATTATAGAAGGTCTGAGAGGATTCTTATCCTTGTCCACGCACACCAGTCCGTGCATCTGATAAGAAATACCGATGGCCTTTATGTCCTTAGGACAAACTGCAGAAGATGCCATTATGTCGGCTGTCGCAAGCTTGAGGTTTTCCCACCATGAGGCAGGATCCTGCTCCGCCCAGCCGGGCCTCACGGCGATGATCGCCGCTTCTGACTTAGGATAGAATGCAGAAGCAACACATCTGCCGCTCTGGGCATCCACGAGGCTCGCCTTGACCGACGAGCTTCCGATATCGTAACCTAAGAGATACATATTATTAGTTTTAGTGTTATTAACTATACAAATTTAACAGAAGAATGCATTTGTTCTACCAGTTTGTGCCAAAAATACGCTAAGTATCATACTATAACATTAACACATAACAATTTACAAACGTATAATTTACAGTAAAATTACTATAACTATAGCCACGAGGCCACGAAGTTGAGCTTCGGCGCAAGTTCCTTGCGGCCGAACGCCGACTTGTTCAGCACATACAGCCGGGCGGGCTTGTGATTGACATTGCGCTCCATCTCGTCGGTTTCCAGAAGGATGCCGGTAGTAAAGATCTTCTTTCTGAAGTTCCTGTTGTCTATCTCTATTCCGAAAACCGCCTCCAGCAGATTCTGCAACTGCCTTATGGTAAACTTCTTAGGAAGCATCTGAAATGCAATCGGAGACCACAATATGTCCTTCTGCAAGGCAGAAAGAGCATCGGAGAGAATGTCCATATGGTCCATTATAAGATCATGGATCTCATCCACATTGACCCAGGCAGCGCCTTTGCGGCTGGTATATAGAGACAAGCCCTTGTCGAGCTTCACAAGAGCATAATATCCGACAGTCACGACACGGTCTGTATTGATGCCATGATATTGGCATATCCATTTCAATTCATCGGCATCCACTCTATCAGGATCGGAAAAGATGGATGTCTGCTTGAGGTACAGCCCGGTAAGGCCTGTGGCTCCTTCAAGGACCCTGGCAGCAGCCTCAGGCAAAGTCTCGTTCTCACGGATCATGGCACCGGGCAGCTTCTGCTCCCCGTCTCCATAAAGAGGGTCAGCAGTCCTGCGCCTCACAAGCAGAGCCTTGAGGTTCTTTCCGTCAAAACCGAAAATCACGCAGTCGACCGAGATGGCTGAGTTTGTCTGGACATTGGTCATAGTTCTATCTTGCAATAAAGGATATGCTTTCCGAAGCAAGTCCATCGGACTTTGCCGTAAGCCTGGTCTTGCCGGACTTGTCCGCCTGGAGCACTACAAGACATTTTCCATGGAAGGCCTTCCTCTTGTTATCCTTGAAACGCTCCATAGATACGGGATTGCCGTTGTCGACTCCGGCAATGAACGCCGGTCCGTCCGCCTCGAAAGTCACCAGATTATCTGCATTCGGACAAAGATTGCCCTCTGCATCAATGATCTCCACGGTCACATAGCAAAGCGCATCTTCCTCCGCATATTCTCCATACTGCACCTTGGACAGACGCATGGCGGCCGGCTCCCCTGCTGTGCGGATCGCCTTTCTTCTGACATCCCTGCCATCTTTTCTGGCGACAACTTCAACAGTTCCCGGCTCAAAAACAGTTTTCCATACGGTGCGCAGACAGTCATCCGTCTTCGAACGGACTCCCTGTGATACCCCGTTCACAAAGAGTTCCACCTCATCTGCGTTATTGTAATAGCACCACATGTCCACCTCCTGTCCTTTCTCCCAGTTCCAATGCGGGAAAAGGTGAAGGACATCCTTGTCTGTCCATTCAGACTGATAGAGATAATACACATCCTTAGGGAAACCTGCCAGATCGACGATACCGAAGAACGAGCTGCGTGCAGGCCATCCATATGGAGTAGGCTCGCCTATATAGTCAAAGCCGGTCCATATGTACTGTCCGCATACGAATTCATTGTCACGTACCAGTTTTATTGTCTCTTCGTGGGTGTTGCCCCACGGCACGTGACAGTTTTCATATGACGAGCAGGCAAAAGAGTCATCATGGAACGGTATGTCCCAGCGCTCCGGCCAGATGAACATCTGATCGCTCGGCATACGATAATATCCGCGCGTCATCAAGGCCGAATTGCTTTCCGTGATTATGAAAGGCTTTCCCGGGAAGTTCTTCGGGACATCAGGGATATTATGATTGTGATAATTGAAACCTATGATGTCAAGTGCACCGCTGCGGAAAAGATGATTGCCTGGAGCAGGCTCATTGCATCCGGCAGTGACAGGCCTTGTCTCATCATTCTGACGCACGATATCCGCAAGCTTTTCTGTCAGGAGTGAATTGACGGACTTGTTTCCGTCATTCCTGGCAAGCATGTCGGAGGAATGTCCGAAATTGAGGATAAGATTGGCCTCAGCCAGACTCAATGTATCCGCATCTGCATGAGACCACTGCTCAAGCACTTCGTTTCCGATGCTCCACATGATGACTGACGGATGATTCCTGTCTCTTTTGATGAAGTCTTCCAGATCACGCTCGTGCCATTCGTTGAAATATCTCGAATAATCGTGAGCGGTCTTCTTCTTCCTCCACATGTCGAAAGCCTCGTCCTGGACGATGAAACCCATCTCGTCACATAAGTCCAGAAGTTCCGGAGCAGGAGGATTATGTGCAGTCCTGATGCCGTTGCATCCCATCCCCTTGAGGATTTCCAGCTGACGACGGATCGCATGTCTGTTTACGGCAGCTCCAAGGCATCCCAGATCGTGATGCATGCATACGCCATTGATGTCCAAAGGCTCGTTGTTCAAGGAGAAGCCTTCTTCCGGACTGAAGAAGAAATGTCTGAGACCTGTCCTGGTCTCTACCCTGTCAAGCAATTCACCGTCAAGAGTTTCGAGTTCGGTAACCAAGGTATAGAGATACGGATCATCCACACTCCACAAATGAGGCTCCGATATCCTCACCATCAACTCGGTTTCATCTATCTCTTTGACTCCGAGAACTTCCTCAACCATGCCCGCTTTCTTTCCGTTTCCGTCGACAGCTGTATGTCTCAGCCTCAATTCCTCAACATCATCAGCGATAACATCCGTCTGAACGAAGAAGAATCCTTCATGCAGCGAACCCATGCCACCGGTTTTCGGATCGGGAAGGTATGTCATCTTCGGTATGACGTACACACCGTAAGGCGCCACGCGAGTCCGGCCGGTCTTCTGCATCCATACGTTGCGATATATTCCGCATCCTGAATACCAGCGTGAATTCGGCTGTTCGGCATTGTCTACCCTGACAGCAACTACATTCTCCTCTCCCCAATGAAGATATTGAGAGATGTCATAGCCGAAGGATATATAGCCATACGGGCGCACGCCAAGCGACACACCGTTGATGAACACCTCGGAATTCATATATACTCCATCGAATTCCAGTCTCCACACCTTTGCAGAATCTGCTGCCGGAGCATTGAAAGTCTTCCTATACCATCCGATACCGCCAGGCAGTGCGCCACCGCCCGTCCCTGACGGATTCTCTATGCTGAAGTCGCCCTCGACAGCCCAGTCATGAGGCAATTCGAGTTCACGCCATCCGCTGTCGTCAAATGCAGGGACCTCCGCCCCGGCAATGTCTCCGAGACAGAATTTCCAGTCATCGTTGAAATCCTCTCTCACGCGCACATCATATACCTTCCCACAGCCGCATGACAATATCGCCAAAAGAGCCGTAAGGGCCCATCGGTACACCTTATTCATAAACCTTTACATTGCAAATGCGTTGAAGCCTCCGTCTACGACAGCGACAGTACCTGTCACAAACTTTGATGCGTCAGACATCAGATAATGGATCGTCCCGCAGAGCTCTTCTGGATCGCCCATGCGTCCGAACGGAGTCTGACGAATCACATCCTGTCCGCGCTGGGTGTATGTGCCATCGGGATTGGTCAGGAGGGAACGGTTCTGCTCCGTAATGAAGAATCCCGGAGCTATGGCGTTCACCCTGATGCCCTCGCCGAACTTCTTCGCACACTCTGTCGCCATGAATGCCGTGAAGTTGGAGATGCCGGCCTTCGCTGCCGCATAGCCTGCCACGCGTGTCATAGGACGGAACGCCGCCATCGAAGAGAAATTGATGATCGAGCCCTTGCCCTGGCGCACCATAGGCTCAAGGAATACCTGAGTCGGTATCACAGTGCCTGTCAGATTGAGGTTCAGGACAGTCTGGAACTGATCCACCTCAAGGTCGAAGAAATTCTTGTCAGGCGGAATGGTCGCGCCCGGCATATTGCCTCCGGCCGCATTGAGAAGCGTGTCTATACGACCATATTTGGCCAATATGTCCTCACAGTTCTTCTTAACGACCTCCGCGTCCATCACATCGGTCTTCATGAATTCGCAAGATCCCCCTGCCGCGCAGATATCCTCTGCGATCTTGTTGCCTACATCCTCCTTGCGGCCGAGAATGATGACCTTGGCTCCCTCGAGGGCCAGATATTTTGCAATAGTACGGCCCAGCACGCCTGTGCCGCCGGTGATCACCGTCACATTGCCGGTAATGTCAAAAAGGTTATTCATAGAATCCTGTGATTTTATATTTAATTCCCAATTCCTTATCCACTGCGGCCATGATGCCCTGCACCTGGCCCATAGCGAACATCCTCCCAAGGAAGGAATATCCGGCATTGTATCCCTTGGAAGCATCGTCAAGCATGGTCATTCCATGGTCTACGCGCATCGGCAGATCAGGATTTGCCTGCTCGAATATGCGTACAAGCTCCACGATGTCAGCGCGGCCGCCAAGATGGCTCGCCTCCGTAAAGTCCCCATTCTCAAATATATGGCATGACCTCAAGTGTACGAAATGCGTCCTTGAGGCATACTTGCGTGCCATTTCCACGACGTCATTATGCGCTCCTGCAGAAAGCGATCCGGCGCAGAATGTCAAGCCGTTATGAGGATTGTCCACAGCTCCGAGAAACCACTCTATGTCCTCATCCGAGGTCACGATACGTGGAAGTCCGAGGACAGGAAAAGGAGGGTCGTCCGGATGAACGCACATGTTCATGCCGCACTCTTCGCACACAGGCATTATCGCCGAGAGGAAATATCGCATGTTTTCTCTCAGCTGATCCTTCGTGATGCCCTCATACAGCGACAGGAGCTGGCGGAACAGCTCTATCGGATGCTCGTCATCCTCGCGGATGTTGCCGCTTACGAAGCCCTGGGTCTTGACTATGATGTTCTCTACGAGCTTATGCTCCCCTTCAGGAGTCATCTTCAAGCGAAGAGCATCCACTTCTGCCAAGATGTCCCTTTCTCCCTGAAGTCCCGGCACCTTGAAAGACGCCCATTCCTCGCGGGCTCCCTCGCGTCCTACTATATATATGTCAAAGTATGCAAACTCACTGTATGAGAAATACAGGTTTGTCGTTCCGTTCGGATTTGGATGCTCAAGGTCCGTGCGGGCCCAGTCCAGCACCGGCATGAAATTATAGCAAATAGTATGAATGCCTTCGGCTGAGAGGTTGCGCAGGCTTTGCCTGTAGTTCTCTATCAGAGCATCACGGTCGGGACCGCCATACTTGATGCTTTCGCATACAGGAAGGCTCTCTACCACAGACCAGCGCATTCCGTAGCCTTCAATGTATTCGCGAAGGTCGCGGATCCTTTCCCTGGTCCATACCTCCCCGTTAGGCACATCGTGAAGGGCTGTGACTATGCCCTCCACACCGATCTGCCTCAACATGGAAAGAGTGATCTTATCATTCTTTCCGAACCACCTCCATGTCTTCTCCATATGTTAAAGGACAACCTTCATTGAAAGACCGTTATATGTCACCGTCCTGACCTTGCCCATTCCTGTCTTTGAAACCGGGATGATGTTGAAGGTCCTTTCATCCAGCATGCCAGGAAATTCGCCCTTACGCTCTTCAATGGTGAGGAGCTTCATCTTGTCATCATAAGAGAAATCTATCATAGCGTAAGCGCCCTTCTCATAATTGTAGTTCACATTCTCATCCTCATAAAGAGTAAATGAGCCGTCTGCCCCCTGATAGACATACAGGTCGATCACATCTGCCGGTTTCTCGTCAGACCACTGCATGTCAGGACCGACAGGAACAATCGAACCGGCGCGTACATAAAGCGGCATTCTGCCGTATGGAGCGTCAACTGTCCTGCGCACGCCTCCTTCCTGGTATCTGCCAGTATAGAAATCGTACCATCCTTCGCATTCAGGGAAATAAACCTCTCGTGTGCGAGCACCATATTCGTATACCGGTGCTGCCATGAATGCCGGACCGAACATATATGTATCACTGACATTCAGGACATTGGCATCAGACATGAAGTCCATGACGAGCGGACGCATGATCGTATAGTCCTTGAAGTATGTCATACCTGCTAGAGAGTAGATGTATGGCATCAGACGATAGCGGAGTTGAGTGTAATATACTATAGACTCATATGCAGGATGTCCCTCCGGAGCGATCTCCCAAGGTTCGCGGAACGGGAACTGGCCGTGCGCACGATAGAGCGGGCAGAATGCTCCGAACTGGAACCAGCGGGTGTTGAGCTCACGCCACTCCTTGTAGTCGGCGTTCTCCTTTCCGGTCCTCTCCCACTCCTGCTGAGCTGCAACATAACGATTCTCCACGCAGAAGCCTCCGATGTCCATTGTCCAATATGGGATGCCGCTGACAGCGAAGTTCAGACCTGCTGAAATCTGGGCCTTCATGTCCTCCCAGCGTGTCGCGATGTCACCGCTCCATGTTGCTGTTGAATATCTCTGGAGACCTGCAAAACCGCTTCTGGTAAGCAGGAACACACGTTTGTCAGGATCCACACCCCTCTGTCCATTATATATTGCATCTGCATTCACAAGAGCATATGCATTGAAGAACTCTGTCGACGAGCCGAGAGCTGTCGGACCGCAGAGGGCCTTACGATATTCCATGTTTGTGCAGTCGCGGATGTTAGGCTCCGAAGCGTCCATCCACCATGCGTCTATGCCGAGAGGATAATAATGCTCATACATCTGATTCCAGAAGAGTTCGCGAGCCTCCGGAGCATAAGCATCATAGAAGCCATAGAGATATCCCTTGCCGATCCAGTCGCGGACTCCGTCCTCATATGCCTTTGTATACATCCATCCCTTTTCATCGAACTCCTTGTAGTGCTCTGTCTCCACATAGAACTTCGGCCATACTGAAATCATCATGCGGCCGTTCAGGTCATGGATGGAGTCTACCATTGCCTTCGGATCAGGGAAACGTGCAGGATCGAACTCGTGTCCGCCCCAGTCTTCCTCTCTCCAGTGGCTCCAGTCCATCACTATATTATCTATAGGAATGTTTCTCTGACGGAAGCCTTCAAGGGCCTCGATCATTTCGGTCGATGTCTTGTAGCGCTCACGGCTCTGCCAGTATCCCATAGCCCATTTCGGCATGATCGGAGCCTTTCCTGTCAGAGTCCTGTATCCGCTGATGACCTCGTCCATATCGTCACCGGCGATGAAATACCAGTCCATCTGCTTTGTCATCTCGCTCCACCACTGATGCTTCGCCTGCTGTACAGGATCCACCACATCATATACGCGGAGTCCGCAGTATGACACCCATCCGTCAGGCTGCCACTCCACCTTGATCGGAGTCTTCACGCCTGCCTCAAGATGAACCGTGAACTTGTATGCATTCGGATTCCATGCCGTACGCCATCTTTCAGGAACGACGGTCTCGCCGCCCACCTTGACTGTCGTGTAACCGGCATAGTAAAGGATGAACTGATAATCGCCTGTCTGAGCCGCCTCAAGAGAGCCCTCATAAGTAACATTTGAGTTGAAGAACACGAAATCTTCCGGAAGGTTCACCACCTTCTCCATCTTCGGCTCTATAAGATATTCGAAATAGAGTTTCGGCTCGTCACGGACTATGGTCTGGCCGTTTTCAGGAACGTATGTACCTGTGAGACAGCCTTCCTTGCCCTGAGCGTCATATAGCTTGAACACTTCTCCCAACTGACTGTAATCAGCAGGGTTTCCGAAGCGCATCATCGAATAGCTGTCCATCAGGACACCATATCCCTTGTTGGAAACGATGAACGGCACGGACACCTTTGTATTGTACTGAAAGAGTTCCTCGTTCTTTCCCTTGTAGTTGAACTCGTCAGCCTGATGCTGTCCGAGACCGTAGAACGCCTCGTCTTCGGGAGACTCGAACACCTGCCTGAACGAATATCCTCGGGTTCCCTCCACTTCTATCGGCTCGAAGGTCTTTCCTCCACCAGCCTGCTCGGCAAGGATCGGATTGCCTTCATGGTCCGTGAACCACACTTCTCCAGTTGCCACGCTCACACTCGCAACGACTGCCGCAGTCTTTACAGAAACGACGCCGTCATCTTCGTATACGGTAAACTCCGGTGCACCGGTCTGAGGCACTATGATCAGGCTCTGAGGATCAGCGAACTTCCTGTCAGGGGTAGCTGACACATGGATGAGCTTGTCGCCAAGCACTTCAAGCCTTACTAGGCGCGGACCGTTTTCTGTGGGTTCCTGCACTTTCACGGTCACTCCGGATCCGTTCTGCCTGTATGCGCCTGCACACGAGGCAAGCACGAAAGCAGCAGAAAGAAGAGAAAGGATTCTTG
>X418_Giraffe__coassemble_19_pt1 | contig 46461 bp, 39 predicted proteins | sample X418_Giraffe__metabat2_high_PE_001 | metagenome-assembled genome bin X418_Giraffe
ATTTGCGGCTTTAAAGAGCCACAAATTTAGCCAAACGCTCACTTCAAATCGTAAAATGTCAAAGAGCTATTTAAATAATTTGTAGTTAATGACTTGCAACGACGTTGAACCGAATTATCGCATCGGAAAGCGATTCAAATCGTGAACAAGTAAAAATTATATAAAAACACTTAATATTAGCAAGTTACAAACCCATGATGCGAATTTATCGTATCACCAGTATACAAACATAGTTACTTAAACGAGAAAATATGAAGAAGTTTATGAAAGTTCTTGGAATCACCATACTGACCATCATCCTATTGATTGTCGTATTACTTGCATTCCTTTCTCTCAAGCCGTATGCACCGAACGACTATACAGACAGAACAGAAACGGGTGGTATCATTGAAGCAAAGTATCTCGCTCGGGGAAGCTATGATACGAAAAGAATTTCTATTAAAGCAGAGGGGGATCTGGAACAGTTTACAATTTTTTACCCAGAGGAACTACACGAGACCGATCTACAATATCCCGTTGTCATAATGGTAAATGGCACAGGTGTGAAGGCCAGTAAATATCAGTCAGTGCTGAAACACTTGGCTTCCTGGGGATTTGTCGTGGTGGGTAACGAACACCCAAGCTCTGGCTTCGGACATTCAACCGACCAGACATTGGAGTTTCTGTTAGCTCTGAACCAGAATCCTGAAAGTTTTTTATTCAATAAGATAGATCTTGCCAGAATAGGTTTGGAAGGGCACTCGCAAGGAGGTGCGGGATGCTTGACAGAACTTTCAATCAGTCCATATAAAGAATATTTCAAGACAGCTGTTGCTTTAAGTCCGACACACGAAGAGACAGCCCACGCACTTGGATGGCTATATGAATTAGATAAGATTGAAGCACCTCTCCTGATTTTGGCTGGGACAGAATCAGAATTTGAAACTGAATTTGTTATCCCGATTGACAAAATGATCGAGATGTTCAACAAAGTCTCTTCTTCTGAAAAAGCTATGGCCAGACGCATCGGCTCTGATCACGGTATGATGTTGTATACAGCAGACGGATACGCGACAGCGTGGATGATGTGGCAATTGCAAGGTGATGAAGAAGCTGCAAAAGCATTTATTGGTGATATCCCTGAGTTGCTTGACAACCTTCTTTATCAGGATCAGATAATAGAAAGATGACTATCACGCAATATCCCCCATTATCACGCAAAGATTTAGCGTTGGTCACTTTTGGTCACCACAATGAAAATATGACCTCAAAAATTAACCTCTTCGGAAAGGACAATAATAATTATTATTCCGTGGTGAGCATCGAACTCTTCTCGTTTTTGGCATCGTATCAAGTAGTTAGTTGAAACACGTTCCTTCAAACTACTCATAAACACCTATATATCAAAAAGAAAGATGCAATCTCACCAACTGAAAATTGCATCATTACCGGAATTTTCAATTACTATCTACATCCGTCTTAAGGGCACCATTACCAAAAAAGGAACTCACTGATTTTCAGTGAGTTCCTTTGGTAAAATGTCGGGGTACTGTGACTCGAACACAGGACCCTCTGGTCCCAAACCAGATGCGCTAGCCAACTGCGCCACACCCCGATTAGTATTCCCTTTCATTTGGGACTGCAAATATAGGGACAAAAAATTAAAGTGCAAAACTTTTTTGAAAAATTTTGCACTTTAATTTACACCTGGCCTCCAACCCACTATCTCTCAGGCACTTACACAAACCTCGTGCCGCCAAAAGGGAGCACGAGGTTTGCAGAAACTGCTGGTTTTCAATTAATTAGGCGCCAGGATATGTTAGTAGCCGAGGTTCTGGATGAGCTTCGGGTTGTTGTCTATGTATGTCTGACGGATCGGCCAGAGGTAGTTTTTCTTCTCGAAGGAGCGGGTCATGAAGTTTCGCTGGGTGAAGAAGAAGGCGTCGCTTGTAGTCGCCTTGACATTGAGTCCCCTGATCGGTTCTTTGAACACATCCTCGGCTATCAGCCAACGACGAAGGTCCGTGTAGCGCTTGCCCTCGTCGAGCAGCTCAATGCGGCGCTCGCGACGGATGAGCTCGCGCATCTGGGCCTGAGTATATGTTCCTTCATATGCAGGAATACCCGCTCTCTCACGGATTGCATTGACATACTCAAGAACCTCTGCTGTCGCAGACTCCCCATAGTACTCGTTCAAAGCCTCTGCATAGCTGAGGTAAAACTCCCCAAGACGGAAGATGATGCCGTGACGGTATGGGTGGTTCTGGTTTCCGATCTCTGTCGCCTGCGGATGCTGGCGCTTGCGCATGAGGTATCCGCACTGCGGCGAGTCGTAAGTAGGACCACCGTTGGCTCCGCCGTAGAGGAAGTCCACATAGCCTTCCATCTGGGTTGAATATTCGCCATGCCAGAGGATGGACACATAGAAGCGAGGTTCTCTGTTGCAATACATGTTAGGTGTACCGGCCTCTGTCACAAGGCCCTTGACCTCCTTTGAGTTAGAACGCACCCACGCAGTATTGGGATAATGGATATCCTCTGTGCTGTAGCCCTGTGCCACATACGACGGATCCTCGTCTATTGGAAGTCCATTGCGGGTGAAGAAGGCATCCACAAGATTCTGCGTCGCTCCATATGCACCGTTGCCGTCACCATAACCGTGAGGTGCCATATTCTGGTCAGCCTCAGCATAGTTGCAGTTGTTGTTGATGAATATGAGTTCAGGGTTTGATGCACCTGTCGCAAAATGGATGTTCATATATGAAAGGAACGGATCAAGGGTGCCGTCCTCATTGTACTGCTTATAGAGCGAGTATACTCCGAGGTCAAAAATGTCCTTGATGGCGTCCGCCGCTCTCTTCCATTTCTCCTTGTCATAGGTCTGAGGGAAGAGCGGTGTGCCGTCAGCATTCCTGATGTCCGCATACATCTTGTTTCCGTTGAAAAGCGGACTCGCAGCGAGCATATGCACATGGGCGCGGACCGCAAGAGCCATACCCTTGCTTGCCCTTCCATAGTCCTCGGACATGTTCTTTATCTGCAGCGGAAGCTGCTCTGCCAGGTCGAGAAGCTCATGGTCAAGCCACTCCACGATCTCCTCGAAAGGAGTACGCTCGAGCATCAGCTCCTCATAGGTAGAATCAATGCCGTAATACTGAGTGACGAGAGGGAACGATCCATAGAACTCAAGCATCTGCGCATAATAGTATGCAACCAGGAAACGGGCCTGCAGCTTCATGGAAGCCACATCCTCGGCAGTCTGCTCGGATCCAAGCGGCTTTGCCTTCTCCTGGAAGATATACGAAGCGCGGACCGCCTTATAGACGTCACCCCAAAGGTCAAAGTAGTTTGAAGTGGCACTCCAGTTTCCCTTCATGGCAGAGGCGGTCCACCAGCCGAATCCCGACCACTCGAGAGGGATCTGGACATCGTCTGCAAGGGTATTGAGACCATATTTCATATTCCAGCCCATGTATGGATCCGGAAGATAATTGTAGATGTTGGCAAGCCATCCGTTGGTCTTCACGACATCGTTGAAGACCATCTCCTCGGTGATGAGGTCATCAGGCTCCTGATCAAGATAGCCACAGCCCGCAACAGAGGTGAGGGCGAATGCACATATTATTATATATAATGTCTTTCTCATAACAAGCCTGTTTTAGTTGAATGAAATGTCAAGACCCACAGAAACCACTCTTGAGATAGGGTAAGCGGCAAAGCCGAAACCCGCGAGTTCTGGATCCCAGAGGTCGAACTTGGAGAGAGTGAAGAGGTTTGTACCCCTGACGAATACGCGGAGGTTGTTCACCGCCCTGTCCTTGCCCATTCCCTTTCTGAGGAATGTATATCCCATCTCGAAATTCTTCAGACGCATGAACGAGCCGTCCTTGAGCCACCAGCTTGAAGACTGGCTGTTGTTCTCGTTCACACCGAGAGAAAGTCTTGGCCAGAACACATCCTGAGAAGGATTTTCAGGCGTCCACCTGTCATCCACGTTGGCAAGGATGTTAGCTACAGCGCCGGAACCGGCACCAGGGATATAATACTGGTTACGGGCATCGTCATAGTCTCCGCCGACCACGAAATCAGTCATAGCGACACCCTGGAAGAGCGCGCTGATGTCGAATCCCTTGTGACGGAACGAGAATCCGAATCCATATACGATCTCGGGGACTGAAGATCCGCCGATTGCGGTCACGTCCTCCTCGTTGATCTTGCCGTCAGCAGTGAGGTCGGCATACTTGATGTCGCCTGGCCTTACCTTGCCCCACGAAGGCTGCGGAAGACCCGGCTTGAGTGTTCCGGCCACAGGATCGAGGAAGTCGTCATCCGTATAGAGACCTAACGATTCCAGACCGTAGTTCTGGTTGATGCTGTTGCCTGTACGGGCACGTGTGGTGCCCACGATGCCGGCGGCCTCATCATACTCCAGGATAGTGTTGTGGGCGTATGTGAAATTCGCCATCACGGAGAGATACGTGTCACGCGAGAATGCCTTGTTGAAGGTCAGGGACGCGTCCACTCCCCTGTTGAACACCTTTCCATAGTTGGCATAAGGAGCATTTTGGAAACCTGATGTTTCAGGGAATATCTTTCTCTGCATGAAGATGTCCTTGCGGACCTCAGTGAAGTAATCCACTGTGAGGTTCAGGGCGTCGAAGAGACCGAGGTCGAAACCGATGTTGGTCTTGGTTGCAGTCTCCCACGTAAGGTCCGGAACACCAAACTGGTCCTCAGCGACTCCCGGATATGACACGCTGTTGTTGTCACCGAAGCTGTGTCCGCCGGCAGAGCCGTTGATCGTGGTCAGGTAGCCGAAACGACGGCCGCCCGATATCTGGTCGTTACCGGCGATACCCATGGATCCGCGTAGGCGGAGCTGTGAAATGATATGCTTGACGCCGTCCATCCAAGGTTCGTTGGAAACCATCCAGCCGACCGCACCTGAAGGGAAGAAGCCGTAGCGGTACTTCTTTGCGAAGTTCTCCGAACCGTTGTATCCGAAGTTGAATTCGGCGAAGTAGCGGTTGTCGTAGTCATAAGCCAGACGACCTGCAAGGCCGGCGTGGCGGTATGGGAACGAATAGATGGCCGATGAGGCGTTCTGGTCCACATAGCTGCGCATGTTCCATACGAGGAGGGCATCGACACTATGCTTGTCGAACGAACGATTATATGACACCGGCACCTCGAAATAGGTGCTCCTGCTGCCTCCGAAAGACTTCGTAAAACCAAGGAACTCGTCTCCTGTAGATACGATCTCCATCAGGAGGTCTCCGTTCTCGTCACGTCCTGTGGCATAATAATAGGTCGGCCTTCTGGTGCGCTCTGACCAATAGTCCTGATATACGTCGAATGAGAATGTCACCTTGGCATGGAGACCCTGCAGAGGTTCCCAGAGCATTCCGAAGTCCTGGTCTATGGTCGCTACGCTCTGCAGCTGCGACTTATAGTTGTCCTTGTATCCGGTCTGAGTCGCCATCACATACGGGTTGGCACGGTTGGACTGGATCGGGAACTTGCCGTTGGAATATACATGCGGATGTACGATAGGCGGGATCTCGAGAGCATACTGGAGAATGCTGCTGACGTTGGATCCCGGTGCATGCCTGTCCTGCATATAGCCTCCGAGACTGAATGTGAAGAGCGTAGACTTTGTTATGTTCAGGTCTATGTTGCTTCGCACATTGTATTTCGTAAGCTTGAGCTCCGAATCGAAGGCGGCAGTCGGATCGGTCGCTATGATTCCGGACTCATTATACACTCCGAGGATGAAGCGGTAGCGGAGAAGCTCGGTACCGCCGCTGACATCGGCACTTATATGCGCATTGGTTGCAAAGTCATTTGTAACCAGGTCAAGCCAGTCTGTCGAAGGAAAGAGGTCCGGATCGACACCGCTGCGTGTCTTGCTGATCTGCTCTGCAGAGAACGGCAGGGCATTCTCAGAATAGCCGGAGAGCAATGCAGCCGCATTGATGACTTCCATATGCTTCGCTCCGTCAACGAAATCCGCAATCTTGAGCGGATTGGTCACACCGTAGTCTGCCTTTACATTGACCTTTGCCTTTCCCACAGATCCGCGCTTGGTCTTCACCACGATGGCTCCGTTCGCTCCGCGCACTCCATAGATGGCAGTCGCTGAGGCGTCCTTGAGCACAGAGAATGACTCTATCTCCTCTGGTGAAAGCTGGTCGAGAGAACGCTCTACTCCGTCGACAATCACGAGAGGGTTGGAACTCGCTCCGAATGTGTTGATACCGCGTATCCAGAAGTCTGAAGCATCGTAGCCTGGCTCTCCGGAACGCTGCACACCGATCACACCGGCAATCTGGCCGGCAAGCGCATTGGAAAGATTTGCAGTCTGATTTGTAGCCAAGGTTTCAGGAGCTATGGAAGCGATCGCTCCGATGACGCTCTCCTTCTTCTGAGTACCGAATCCCACAAGGACCGCCTCTTCAAGGACCGTGTCGGTCTTCATCTTGATCAGAAGCTCCGTCCTGCCGTCAAGAGCGACCTTCTCATCCTGATAGCCGATGCCGGTCACGGTCAGCACATCCCCCTCGGGAACCGTGAGGTAGAACAGACCGGCGTCGTTGGTGATGGTTCCGTTCGATCCGTCTGACGAGATGACGGCGATGCCTATGATCGGCACGCCTGCCTCGTCTATGATCTTTCCGGAGACCTTCACTTTGTCGGGACCTTCAGCAGCAAACGCTGCCGATGCACCAGCCAAAGTCAGCATCGCTGCCGCAAATACGGCCAGATAATGTCTGATAGTCATAGGTTTGATTATTTAGTTGTCTTATAGTCAGGGTTTTCCACTCTGAATGTCTGCTTGTCCACACCCACTCCTGTCACTGTCAGTGATTTCCAGTGAGAAGGCAGGCGTGTCGGAAGCTGCACTATGCCGTTTTCGGTGATATCCACACCGGCGAATCCGAAGATGACGCTCTGGAGGATGCCTCCCAGTCCCGTTGCGAATGATACGCGGGAATTGTCTGCATTTTCCGAAAGGACTCCGAAAGGAGGCCTGAGCTTGTCGGTATAGCTCTTCTTGAACACCTTGAAGGCTGTCTCGGGGTCACCGAGACGGGCATGCAGCACTGCAATGATGGCATTGCTCATTGCAGGACCGTTCGGGTCTATCCTGTCGAAATAGTAATCGATGTCACGAAGAGTCTGCTCGGGATCGGTCACTACTCCCAGAGGATATGCAAGCATATTCACGTCGGTCTGCTTGATGATACGTCCGTCATATCCCGTATACTCCATGGTCACGCCGTCCGCGTCATATGTGAATACGAGATTGTCGGAAATCTCCATCCATCGGGGATCGGCGGGTCTGCCAAGCACCTCAGCGGCCTTTGTCACATCTCGAAGTACGCGCTTGGCAGCACCGTTGGTGAATGCATTGTCATCGACATTCTCAGCATATTCGTCTGCTCCGACCACGTTGATGATCGAGTATGACCCGTCTTCATTCTTATGGACACGGCTCACCCAGAACTCCGCTACCGCCTTGAGCACAGGCCATCCCTGCTCCATGAGCCATTCCTTGTCTCGGGTCACGCAGTAATACTGCCACATGGCGATGCCCACATCGGCTGTGATATGATGCTCATACGTACCTGTCAGGGCCCATACAGGAGTACACTCTTCGCCTGAAGTATCAGCCTCCCAAGGGTACTGTGCACCCTTGTAGCCGTGATTCAGGGCATTCTGCCTTGCCTGCGGAAGGCAGTTCGCGCGATAGTCCATAAGAGAGCGTCCGGCCTCCGGATTCATGACAAGGACCGGCGGATACATCCACAGTTCCGTGTCCCAGAAATAATGGCCGTTATAGCCTTCGCTTGACGAAAGTCCCATAGGGGCTATGCCCACGGGGCAGTTGTCACGGGTTATGGAATAAAGCTGATAGAGGGCATGACGGATGTCAATCTGACTCTCAAGATCGCCTTCTATGATGACATCTCCCTTCCACAGCTCCTCCCACGCTGCATGATGCTGCCCGAGCAGGTAGTCTATGCTTGACTTATAGGCAAATGTCGCGAAGCGCTTGGACTCGTTCACGGGGTCCTTGAAATCCTGAGTCGAGCACACCGCTCCCACAAGAGCGAAGCGATAGGTCTCCCCTTTCTTCAAGCGCACCGAAAACCACATTCCGTCGCGGCCTTCACCCTTGATCCTGCGCACCTGAGGCTCCTCTCCGTCGAACATGAACATGGACGACGAGCTCACACGATGCATCTTCGTGCGGGTCGCCGCATTCAGCTGGTAAACCAGCTGCGCGCCCTCGCCGAAGCTCGCCTGCGCGTCGCTCATCTCCTCCGGAATGCCATAGACATTCTCCACCTTGAGGGTAATGTCCTTCTCCGGAGTCACCTCGACAACCGACATCGCATTATATGGCAGATGCCTCAACGCCATCACTGTGTAGCGGAACGACGCCTTGCCCTTGAGCGAGACATTTGTAGTCAGCTGGGCCTTGCGCATATCGAAGACCTGGTTCCAGCCGGAGAAATCCCGGTCTTCCACCTTCTTGCCGTCCACGGTCAGTTCCATGTTCAGGAACACTGGTCCGCGGGCCACACGGCTCACTCCGTTGTAGCCCTCCTTGTCGAAGACGCCGGCGAGGACTATCTCGCGGGCCGTGAACGGCCTGTCGTCGGTCACGACGCCAAGACGACCGTTCGCCATGGTCGCGCCGTTATAGTCCTTTCGGGACGTCGCCTCCATAACCCAGCCTTCCTGAGCCAGGACCGTCAGGGCCAGGCTCAGGAAGGCCAGCATTGACACGAGTTTCCTCATATGATATTACATAAGGTTCTGATCTGTAACATCTTTCACCTCAGCCTTGATGGCAAGAGGATTTGTCACGTCAAAAGTAAATCGAAGCACTACTCCATCACCAGGGTATTCATACTTGTTCGGATCGATGACGCTCTGTCCCTGCTGGAAGTTTCCGTCCGATCCGGCCACGCTTATGAGATATATCTTCTCAAGAGTACTGTTGGCCAGATCATAGTTTGCACTGGCGATGTCTCCCCAGTCAAGTTTTGTCTGGAAGAACTTGAGGGACGCATAGTTGTATATCCTGAGAGTAATCTGATACTTATAGTCATCGATCTTGGCCATACAGTAGCCGTCATATGTCTCCCAGTCAGAGAATACTCGTCCGTCACGGACTGTGCGCTGGTCAGGCTTTCCGAAGTTGTAGTTGCCAAGGCACCAGATTGCCTCGTTCACTGTCACATTTCCTGACTCATCCCATCTGAAGGTAGCAAGTCCACCGTCAGATGAGAGTCTCTCTACGCGAAGTGAACCCCAGTCTGACTGGTTGGTGAGCTTGTATTTGCCGCCTTCGGCACGGAATGTATATGTTCCGTCACCGTTGTTGTCGAAAAAGTCGATATCCACCCAAAGGTCACCAAGACCGGCAAAGGCAACGATCTGTCCCTTCTTGAATTCGACCTCAATAGTTCCAGGATATGCAGGGTCGGCAGTCTCAGGCACGACGACATACATGGCCTCAAGCGGATATTTCACAGCAAATGACACCACATCGAATGATATTGTTCCCTCCGGGATAGCCTCGTCATAGCTGTAGAGGTCAATGTCAGATGAATTGCCGAACTCCACATTGTCAACATTGCTTCCGCCGAAGACATACTTCGCTCCTGCTGCATCTGCAGCCTCGAAGTGGCCTGAAAGAGAAGCAGGAAGCGCACCTGTATATGACCATTTGTTCTCCTCGAGAGGTGAAGCTGCATCTGACTTGAAGAGTTCGAACTTGTCAGCACCTGCAACAAACTCCACAGTCTTGAACTCTGGATGCGCAAGGTTAATCTTGACAGTCTTCTCTGCGCGCTCGCTCTTGCCTGTCGCCACGAACATCACGTCATACTCACCGTCGGCGATGTTCTTGACATATGGAATCTGAAGACCTCCGTTGATCGCGTCCGGAGAATATGAAGATGCGTCAGTGATTCTGACTGTCTCGCTGGCGAGCTGCTTTCCGTCCTTGATAAGGGCAGCTGTCACGCTGGTCACGTCTGCCGTTGCCGGAACTCCGACTAAGAACTCCACGTTCTCACCGAAAACTGCGCTTTCCGCTATGGTACTGGTGAGGATTTCAAGTTTTGCGGCCTCAGGAGTCTTTTCGCATGATGCAGCAAAAAGGACACATACCGCAGCAAGAAGATAATTGATTATTCTTTTCATAGCTTTATTATATGATTGCCATATCTGCGAAAGCCCATAGCTTTAAGCTACGGGCTTTCATGTCATTTGTCTGATTCTTAGAGGTTTGGATTCAAAGTCTTCCACTCTGACACTGGCGGAATGATGCCGAGGTTGATGATCTCGTCACGCATAACCTGGAGGTGTGCGTAAGATGCATCAAGGGCAGCGATCTCCTCTGGAGTACCTGTCACCTCACCGAAGTGAACGCCTGTAGCGTCGATCACTGTAGGCATTGCCATGAGAACGTTCTGATACTTCTCAGTGTTTACATAGCATCCTGCAGGCCAATGGAACTCAGGACCGCCCATAGCAGCCTGGATCATGAGAACTGACTGATAAGCCGGGCTCTGGAATGATGAACGTCCACGGAGCTTGATGATGTTCGAACCGCCCTGGATGGTAGCGTGCTTGATCTCAGCCCACTTGTCCTCAGGAATATTGAACTCTGCGAGAGGCTTGCCGTCAACAGTAATCTTTGATGCGAACACAGCCATTGCCTCACCGTGACCGCCGTAAGTGCGTGCGTTCTCAACCTTGTACTGAGGTACGCCGAGCTCCTTTGCGATTGCTGACTGGAGACGAGTTGAGTCGAGAGCAGCGAGTGAAGTGAGCTGGTTAGGCTTGAGACCTGAACGGATGAGAGCTGTGAGAGCTGTCACGTCGGCAGGGTTGAAGATAACTACAACGTGGTTTACGTCCGGGCAATACTTCTTGATGTTGTCACCGAACTCTGCAGCGATCTGGCAGTTGCCCTTGAGGAGGTCCTCACGGGTCATGCCCTCCTTACGAGGAGCACCGCCTGAAGAGATGATGTACTTGGCACCTGTGAAAGCAACTTCAGGATCAGTTGTCCATGTGATGTTCGCACCCTCGAATGCGCAGTGATAGAGTTCCTCTGCAACACCGTTCACGCCTGGACCATAAATGTCATAGAGGCAGATGTTTGGAGTGAGGCCGAGCATGAGAGCTGTCTGAGCCATGTTTGATCCGATAGCGCCGCCGGCACCTACGATCACGAGCTTGTCGTTAGTCAAAAATTCCATAATATCTTAAATTGTTAGTATTTATTTCAAATCTTGGCAAATATAATAATTAAAATGGTATTATGTGTAAGATTTTTTAACCGTTGAGCGGCAAAACGACTTCTGGTGCATTCCAGTCGCTCAACGGGGGTTATTTAGTGCACGTTGAGCGGGCACATCGCTCCCCTGGCAAGAATTTCCGCTCAACGGGTACTACCCATGTCCCATTGAGCGGACAGGTGATCTCCGGCGCCAATTTTCCGCTCAACGGATTCATACGAGACAAATTAATTTTCAGTTATCAAAACATTTAGTATCTTTGCGGCTGAATTTTAAGAAGATAAGACAGTGGAACCTCCCAGTCCTATAGTTAAAGAACAGAAAATCTCTGCGGATCAGATGTCTGACGATCCGTTGTCCGACAATATATATATGGTTATGGGCAGCGCTTCTGACGAAGGTCAGGAGGGTGGATTCTGCGTGTGTGCCTGGTCGGCGCGCACCGGTCTGTCGTATATAGGCACGCCGAGCTCCACGATATCATAGAACATTAAAGATATATGGCACTATATTTAAGAAAGAGACTTGACAACAAGGCGGAAATCGCCGTATGGCATGTGACGGAAAGCGAAGAGGAACTGCTGAACCTCACCTCCGTTCCGACAGACGAACTCGAAGAGATATCGCTGTTCCGCAGCGAGAGCCAGAGAAGGCAGAAGCTGGCGGTAAGGGCGCTGATCAACGAAGTGTTTGAGGAGAAGATGTACCTCAACCACCACGACAACGGCCAGCCTTACCTCGAGAACTGCGCGACAAACATCAGCATCACACATACAGAAAACTATGTAGCGATCATCATCCACGATGAAGAGGAGGTCGGCATCGATGTGGAGTCTCTTGACAGGGACTTCTCGGTGGTCGAGAAGAAGGCTCTCTCGGAGGACGAGATCGACGATCTGGAGAAGGACAAGAGGAACGAGCAGCTTGCCATATACTGGTGTGCAAAAGAAGCCATCTTCAAGAGAATGTCCCAGAACAGGGTGGACTTCGCAGAGCAGATCGAAGTGGAGAAGTTCAACGTCCGCAAGGAGGGTGAACTTGAGGCTACCTTCATCCACAAGGACGAGCACGAGGAGGATTTCGAACTTGAATACATGATCTTCGACCGCCATGTTCTCGTATGGCTTGTAGGATAGTCCACATAACAACCTTGTTATAGTCAATTTATAATAACTATAAATTATACACATTCTAAAATGCCTGTTAATCAACAAATTAACAGGCATTTTAAATTTTTGTTAATATCTTTTCCGTGCGATTTCCGATGCAGTGATATATAATTGGACTATATTTGTCATCCGGGTCATCAGCGCCCCGGACTTAGATTAAAATTCACAGACAAAATATGGTAAAGTATGTAGTAAAGCGCGACGGCAGGGTCGTGATGTTTGACAATAGGAAAATCGTAGACGCCATCCTCAAGGCGATGGGCGTGACAGAAGAGGGAGAAGACATCGTTCTCGCAGCGGAGATTGCCGCAGCGATATCTAAGATCGACGTCGAAAACATGAGCGTGGAGGACATTCAGGATCAGGTCGAGTATGAACTGATGAACAGTCCGCGCAAGGAGGTTGCGAAGAAGTATATCGCATACCGCAACCAGCGCAACCTCGCCCGCAAGGCGAAGTCGCGCGAGATTTTCCAGGAAATCATCGACGCCCAGGCGACCGAGATCACCCGTGAGAACGCCAACATGAACGCCGACACTCCTGCCGGCATGATGATGAAGTTCGCTTCGGAGTCCACAAAGTCATATGTGGACGAGTGCCTGCTGTCTGAGGACGTGAAGGAGGCCGTGCAGAACAATTACATCCATGTCCACGACAAGGACTACTACCCTACCAAGAGCCTCACCTGCATCCAGCACCCTCTCGACAAGATCCTCGAGGACGGCTTCTTCGCCGGCCACGGCGAGTCGCGTCCTGCAAAGCGCATCGAGACAGCGAGCATTCTGGGATGCATCTCAATGGAGACAGTGCAGAACGAGATGCATGGAGGACAGGCCATCCCTGCATTCGACTTCTACATGGCTCCGTTCGTCAGAAAGACCTTCCAGGAAGAGCTTGACAAGATCGGAGAGATCAACGGAGAGGACTATTCAAGATTATATAATGTAGAGATCGACGACTACCTCAAGCGCGACCTCATCGGCATCCAGGGCGATGACCGTGTGATCCAGCATGCGATCAACATGACCGTGAGCCGCGTGCATCAGTCAATGGAGGCATTCGTGCATAACATGAACTCCATCCATTCACGCGGTGGAAACCAGGTCGTGTTCAGCTCGATCAACTATGGCACCGACACATCGGCAGAGGGCCGCTGCGTGATCCGCGAGCTCCTCAACACCACATACGAAGGCGTTGGCAACGGCTCGACCGCCATTTTCCCTATCCAGATCTGGAAGAAGAAGAGAGGCGTGAGCTACCTTCCTGAGGACCGCAACTACGACCTCTACAAGTTCGCCTGCAAGGTGTCGGCTCGCCGATTCTTCCCTAACTTCGTGAACCTTGACGCACCGTTCAACCACCACGAACTGTGGACACCGGACGACCCTAAGAGGTACCAGTACGAAGTTGCGACCATGGGATGCCGCACACGCGTCTTCGAGAACAGATTCGGACCTAAGACATCCATCGGACGCGGCAACCTTTCATTCACTACAATCAACATAGTGAAGCTCGCCATCGAGTGCATGGGCATCGAGAACCAGGAAGACAGGATCCACGAGTTCTTCCAGAAGCTTGACTGGGCTCTCGAGATCGCTGCAAAGCAGCTCAACGAGAGATTCAACTTCCAGAAGACAGCGCTCAAGAAGCAGTTCCCTCTCCTGATGGGAGCGCTCTGGCTCGACAGCGAGAAACTCGCCGACAACGACACCATCGAGTCTGTAATCAACCACGGAACCCTCGGCATCGGCTTCATCGGCCTCGCCGAGACGCTCATAGCGCTTGTCGGCAAGCACCACGGCGAATCGCCTGAGGCTCAGGAGCTCGGACTCCGCATCGTGACATTCATGAGAAGCAAGGTGAACAAGTTCTCCGAGACATACAGGCACAACTTCAGCGTGCTCGCGACTCCGGCCGAGGGCCTCGCAGGACGCTTCACAAGAGGCGACAAGAAGAAGTTCGGCATCATCCCTGGCGTGACTGACAAGGACTACTACACCAACTCCAACCATGTGCCGGTATACTACAAGTGTACTCCTAAGCACAAGGCCGAGATCGAGGGACCTTACCACGAGCTCACAGGCGGCGGACACATCTTCTATGTGGAAATCGACGGAGATGCGACACACAATCCTGAGGCGATCATGTCGATCGTGGACCTCATGGACAAGTACAACATCGGATACTGCTCAGTCAACCACAACCGCAACCGCTGCATGGACTGCGGCTTCGAGAACGCCGAGAAGGGCCTCACCAAGTGCCCGCACTGCGGCGGAGAGCACATCGACCAGCTCCAGCGCATCACCGGCTACCTCGTCGGCACGACCAGCCGCTGGAACGGCGGCAAGCTCGCCGAGCTCCGCGACCGTGTGGTGCATGAGTAGAGAAAGCTTGCCGTATGCTTAGATAGGCATCAGGTACAAAAATGCGTAAAAATGTCCTTGATACACTTGAGTTAGTGGGTATCAAGGACATTTTCGTTAGATTTTGATCTTGATACCCTCACAACCTGGTGCAACCGGCCAACTATCAGTCTTGACCGCCGAGATCACTGAAACCGACAATGTCTTCGTTGCCGGGGATTTGCATTTCCATCTCATGGAGCCTGTCGTTCCTGAGGCGGAGAAGGCGAACTTTGCCGTTGCCGTCTGTCATGCGGTTGGCCGAAATCAAATCAGACAAATTCTTGACGGCCACTCCATTCCAGGAGACAATTATATCACCAAGATTATAGACTGGATGCGACTTTCCTGGAGCAAATATTGATATCAAGACACCCTCCAAAGGCCTCTTGCCTTCTGCAACTTCATGATAGAAAACTTCAGTAGAGGCTACTGCCGAAGCATAGTCAGGATAAAGGGCTGCAAAGCTCCTGAGCATCCCTTTCAGATCGTTCTGGACAAGTTCAGCAGTTACCGGATGTATGGGATCTCCCTCTACATATTCTGCTTCTATGGCCACCGCTACCTCGAGATATCCTGCCATCATTATGATTCGTCCCCAGTTCATACCAAGTTCATCAGTAGAGACTATAGCATTCTCCTTCAGGTGCTGCTGATATTGCTCATACTGAGACCGATACAATGCTTCCAACTCAGCCAGCTTCAAAGCAAGCGAATCTTCTGCGGCTAGAGTCTGTGCCTGCATGTCCTTGAGATTCTTGTCTGCCTTGTTAATCTCCCTTTCTATGAACTTTTCATATTCCTTGTCATTATATCCGAGACCAACTTCAGGAAGATGCTCCCAGCGCTCTGCCACCGAATGGTACCCTTCCAGGGACTTTTCCGGCATGTCATTCAAGACAGCGATGTAAGAAATGAACAAAGCATTGACACTATGTTCAAAAACATTCAATTCATCAAGCATTGACTGCCTTGTGGACGGAAGAAGACGGTCACCTGAAACAGAAGCCCGTATGTATTCAACACTATTATGTTGATCATTAAAGAATGACCGGAAATACTCTTCGTATGCCATACGATTATCTATTCCCATTCCATACAGACTGAGAAGAAAATCCTGAAATCCTGACACCGTGAACACATCATCGGCATTCATGGACTCCATACGAGACAGTTCCCCCTCAACGAAATCCAATGTAAACATAACCTCCTCTCTTCCACCTTGCTCGTACTTCTCAATAGCATCACGCATCTGAAAATTATTGTCCAAAAGGAAATCCGCATAGCACATCTGCATAGTCATATGGTCCACAAAGGCTGTACATACCGGAACCGACATGATTCTGAAGATTACTTCAGCTACCAGGTATATGGCTATCAAAGACAGGCAGATTCCCATTGTCCGTCTCACAGCACGACGCCTGCGCGAATGTTTGCGGCTCTTCAGATATCCCTGCAGCCTCTCCATCGCAAGATCAAAGAAATCCTTTGACGCCGAGACGCCTTGATACATCTGCAGGTCGGTCAGCCCCTCCGGCATCTGCTCCGGCCACTGGAAACCGGCCAGAAGCACCGGCACTATATTCTTTTCGTACTGCATGGCATGCAGTATCTCCTTACGCACCCAATCCTCCTCATTATGGCACCTATCCAATGCATCAGGAGACAAGACAAGCACAAAGTCCTTGCATTCCTCTATCACAGAATACAATTGCTCATTGAACTTGCCGGAACGCATAGTTTCAAGGTCAAAGAAAACGCGATAGCCTTCCGCCTTAAGACGGGTCGCTATTAGATTTGCAGAATCATAAGCATCCCTTCGATAACTTATGAAGACGTCGTAGTGGTGTTTTGACATATAAGAGTATTACCAAACAAAGATAGCGTTTTTGGAATTATGAGGCAAATGCAATCATAGTCGTTTTTCGTTGTGATTCAACACCAAGTTATCCACCATTCAAAAGCGTTTGGCACAATCCATTGGCACATAACAAACCAACTGGTTTAACCTGCAACAAAAAAAACATACAGGCTAAACCGTTACTTATTAATAATCAAAACACTTAGAGAAGGCACCTGTTGCCGCAGGCATCAATCAGGTAGGACTCGAAAGTGTCGGCATCGCGGACCTCGAAGACATTTTCGGACAGCATGCAGACGGACTCGTATATTGCAAGGGTCAGAGGCTTTCCTGTAATACGGTTCAGAATGCCACATGCTCCGCATATCTCATACTTCGCATACTCCGAGAAGGCATTCTGTATTTCACCTACAGCATCATAGCCTATCGGATATGACAGCCACTGCGAACTGTCATACAGGAACGGATTCAGCACATTTCCTTCCATGTCCTGCAGCCACTGACGACCATCCTTAGCCAATGTGATTCCTCTGTCTGATATGCCGACATAGTCATATTGCACCGGAATGATAATATTGAAGGACGAGTCAACAACCCCATCAGATCACCCTGCGTCAGCTTTCTATACCCGCCGTTGACTGGGTCCCCGATATCGTCGTAGACCGGTTCGAGGATCCAGTTGCCCTTTGTGTCTATGACACCTACATGTCCGTCAAGAAGATAGGTGGACATCAGAGTTACTCAGGAAATGACAACATAACCTTCTGCAAGGAGAACAAAATCGAGACCTCCTTCACCAGATAGTCCAAGCTTTATATTGAATCGCTTGGAAATCAGCTCTTGTGCCTCGTTGTATGTTATTGCTACATTCATTATCGATTGAGTTTATTTAGCCACGAAAACCGCTATGTCCTTGAGGTTTGCCGGGAGGGAAGCGTCGCATGCAAAGCCGAGCTTGGCCTGATCGGTCGAGAGGTGCTCGCCGATCAGGTTGCCCAAGGCGGCATAGTTCGCCATTGTCACGTCGGCCTGAGGATGCGCGACAAGATGGACCAAGATTCTTCCGAATGTACCGGCCGACAGATCAAGAGACCGGATCTCGCTGCTGAGCTCTGAAAGGAAGGATGAGAAATCTGCATCTGACCGCACATGAACCAGAAATACCTGTTCACTCGCCGCTACAAGAGAACGATAGTCGTCCAAGTCAACATTAACCACCATTCCTTTGCGGGACAGCCTCTCGACAGCTATCTCCTCTATCTGAATTAAATCATTGTATATCATAACGTTATCTCTAAATTGCTTATTATTCGACAACCACCCCATCCCTGACCAGGTGCAAGCGGATGCGTTTGCTGGCCTCTTTGCGGAGGCTGTTGCAGAAGAAGAGGAAGCCTATCATGATCACCAGCGAAAGGGCCTCCGGCAGGACGCCCGCGCTGAAGAGGATGGTGTCGAAGATGCCATGGGCAAGGATCGGTGCGCCGAGGACCCAGAAGCGGTTGATGCGCGGGGTCACAGGGTCGAAGTGCACGAGCGAATAGTAATATCCCATGAGGATGCCGAAGAACATGTGGCCCGGAACGGAGAAGAGGGCCCGGGTGATGCCGGTCGAAACCCAGTCCTCCGCAGAAAACAGATACATGACGTTCTCCAGGGCTGCAAAGCCCAAAGACACGACCGCAGCATACACTATACCGTCCATATGCTCGTCGAAGAACTTATTCCTCCGCACGAGGAGCCACAAGAGGACGAACTTGGCTATTTCCTCCGGAATCGCAGCCCCGAAGAACGATACCGCTACCGCTCCGATCAGCGTAGACGGTTCATCAGGGAAGAATCCCAGAATCCCCAAAGGAGTGGAAATGCACAAGGACAGAAAAGTCGAAAGGATTCCCAGTCCGAACGCCTTAAGCAATTCTTTGACAGGCTCTTTCTGAACCTCGTCCTTTCTGTAGATGTAGTAAAGCAGCACTACCGCCGGCGCGAGGGCTGCAAGAAGAGTGTATGTCATAGGTTATAGTTTAATCGATAAAGTCTTGTCACGGAGCCACGCAGCGGTACGAGGCGGAAGGAGCGGTGCGAGGGTGCGGTAGACGCGGTCGTTATATGCATTCAGCCAAGCAACAGCCTCAGGACCAAGGAGTTCCGGAAGCACTGCAGAGGTATCTATGTGACATAGGGTCAGGGTCTCGAACTCCAGCCAGTCGCCGAACTCGGAGGTGCCAGCCTCTTTGCAGAGAACAATGTTCTCATGCCTTATGCCGTGCATACCCTCCCTGTAGAGGCCAGGTTCGTTGGATGTCACCATGCCCGGAAGCAGCGGCTGAGGGTTGTACTGATAGCGGATGGACTGCGGACCTTCGTGTACGCAGAGGTAATATCCTATGCCATGGCCTGTGCCGTGCCCGAAATTGCGCTGTGCCTTCCACAGAGGCATGCGCGCTATGGCGTCGATCTGGCAGCCGGCCGTACCGCGAGGGAAGACCGCCATCGAAAGGTCGATCATGCCCTTGAGCACGAGCGTATAGTCCTCTTTCTCAAGGTATGTGCATTCGCCCATGGGAACAGTCCTGGTTATGTCGGTCGTACCGGTAAGATACTGTCCGCCCGAGTCCACGAGGTAAAGGCCTTTCGGACGTATGACAGACGAGCCTTCGCGAGGAGTCGAATAGTGCGGCAGGGCCGCTGCAGGACCATATGCGGATATGTTCTCGAAACTGTTGCCCCTATATCCCGGCACCTGCGAACGGAACTCGGTCAGCTTTTTGGAAGCCTCCCATTCGGTCACTTCCCTACCGGTCGAGACCTCCTCGTCCAGCCAATGCAGGAAGCACTCCATGGCCACACCGTCATCTATGAATGTCTGCCTGAGGTTCTCGATCTCCGAAGGCGTCTTGACGGCTTTCTCCAGGATCACAGGCGAAGTGCCGAACACGACATTCTGCTCGCCGTATATCTCACATATGTCCTTATATACATTATGGTTCAACGTCGAGGGATCCGCGAATATGCGGCCTCCGTCAGCATCCTCACCGAAATCCGAAAGACCAACGAAAAGGTCGTCATAATACAGAACCTCTACTCCATCTAGCCTGAGTTCATTGAAACTGTCCGGAGTCTCTGGATCATTGATCACAGGAGACTTGCGAACGAACCACTTGACAGCATCATAACTAATTAGCAGATAAGATATTACAAGAGGATTATAATCTATATCCGAACCTCTGACATTAAGCATCCATGCGATCTCGTCAAGCGAAGAAAGGAACACCCTGTCGTATCCGTTCACCAGCATCCACTTGCGCATCCATCTGATCTTGTCCATGCGCGGAATGCCGCCGAAGCAGTCGACATCGAGAGTCGTCACAGGAGTCACAGGTATCTCCGGACGGTCCTCCCAGAGTGCATCCAGAAGATTTGGAATATCAAGCACGCTGCCGTCCTCCCCGAGCGCCTCACGCAGTTCCTGCACGGCGCTGACGCTCTGGCACAGACCGTCCACAGCGACCGTCGAAGCATGCTCGAAAAGCCATTCCGGAATACTCACGGCACCTGGCACACGAGTCTTATGCAGTTCTACACCTGTGCCTTCAAGCTGAGTCTCCGCTTGGATGAAATAACGGGAATCGGTCCACAGGCCTGCATGATCAGATGTGACAACCACATCGCCGGCCTCACCGGTGAAACCGGTCAGCCACTCAACCTGTTTCCACCTCGGTGCAGGGTATTCACTTGAATGAGGATCACTGCCTGTGATCACAACAGCATCCCACCCGTTGTCCGACATCAGACGCCTCAGCGCCTCGATTCGTTCCGCATAGATATTTCCCATAATGTCAAAATTTCCATAAAATTAGCAACTGTCAGTAACAATTCCAAATTCCACCCCAGATAAACTCTGCCCCTCAACTCCCTATCACTCACCACGTTACCCATTCCTCGTGCTCACCAAAGTCGGCACGAGGTTTCAACAAATTGCTGATATTCAATTATTTGTGCGCCAGGCTGTATCAGATCAGTTCTGAAATGATGGAGTCGGAGACGAAGAAGCGGGATTCGGGGATGCGGAGGCGGTCACCGGACGCTATCAGCAGATCACCGGAGACTCCGACCAGATTGCCGGTGACACTGACCAAGTCACCTGACGAGATGGCGCGCGAAAGGGCCTCGCGGTCGGCATGAGCGTGGAGGAAGGCGGCGTCGATGCCTTCGGATGTGCGGAGAGCCAGCATTATGTGTTCGAGGACCAGCTGCTCCGGGGTCAATTCCTCGAAGCCGCGAACATCGGTAAAAGAAGCGGCGTTCACATAGGCATTCAGGTCCGGATTGTTCCACATACGGACAGCCTGACCGGCAGCCGAGAAGCTATGGGCTCCCGGGCCAAGACCGACATATGGAAGATGTCGCCAGTATGCTGAATTATGCACAGCAGCATGGCCTGGACGGGCGAAATTGGAGATTTCGTAGTGATCATATCCTGCAGATGCAAGTGTCTCACACAGAACATCGTACTGTCTTGAACACAAATCCTCGGACGCTTCGGACCAGACACCTCTGGAGACCATGCCGGCAAGAGCGCTGCCCGGCTCGACAGAAAGCTGATAAGAAGAAATGTGCTGAGGGAGGACTCCCATGGACGATATTTCCAGAGCATAACTCAAAGTATCCCGCCACTGGCGGTCTGACAGCTGCGGAAGTCCGAAGATCAGGTCTATGCTGATGTTACGTACGCCTGCTGATTCCAATATGGAATATGCCTTACGGGCTGCCGCAGAATCATGTCTGCGGTTCATCCAGCGGAGAATCTCATCGTCAAAAGACTGGACTCCCATGCTGACACGGTTCACACCAAGCTCAAGCAGGCCCTCGACATAAGCGGGACCTTTCTCCACTATGTCATCCGGGTTGACCTCGACAGTGAACTCGTCATATGGTCCTTCATGTCCAGCTGTCTCCAAAGCCGAGACGATCCGCCTGAAAACAGAAAGGGGCAGCACCGAAGGGGTGCCGCCACCTATGTATAAGGTATTCACATCGTCTGACATCTCTCCTGCGCGTTCCTCGATCTCGCGCACAATGGCATCAGCGAACCGCTCGTAACCTGCCTCTGCACGACATCCTGAAGCAACCTCCGAGTAGAAGTCGCAATATGTACAGAAACTTCTGCAGAACGGTATGTGAACGTATATCACGACCTATCGGAGCATGAGCTCGGTGGTGCCGAGAAGAGACTGTGAAGTATATGCTTCGATGGTATATACGCCTTTTGTATATCCGGCGATACCATTGAGATATATACCCATCTCGACCTCAGATCCCTGATAGTCGACTTCACGTGATGCAGACGCCACCATAGGCTCGCCATTATATTCGAATGTCTTCTGCACATCGTTCAGGAGGAGGATTCCGTCAGGATCCTTCACGCGGATGTATACTGTGACAGGTCCCCTCTCTGCAAGGTCATTCTCGCCGAGACTGAGCGTTGTAAGCAGATATGTAACTCTGCTGCTGCGGTCTGTAACCTTGTCAGAAGAGTTATATGCCTCGGTCTTGAGATTATACGCCTTCAACACGGCGCCTGTAGCCACGCGGCCGGAGAGGTCCTCGACTGTCTTCGACAGTTCCTCGGTCCTCTTCTTGCTCTCGGCAGCCTGACGGCGCGCCTCGGCAGCGTCGGCTGTCAGCTTCTTATTGAGCTTGTTGAGAGAGTCGATCTGCACCACATAGTTCCTCATGATGCTGCGGAGAGTACCAAGTTCCTTCTCATACTGACGGATCTTGCTTCTGTTGGTAGCCTCTGTCTTCTGGATCTTCTCTATAAGGAGCTGTACCTCGATGCGTGACGAATCCAGCTGGAGATTTATGTTGTCATACTCCGACGAAAGAGTCTCGTAGTCATTCTGAAGGGCTATCATCTGCTCTGTAAGGTCTTCCTTCTCTGCAGTAAGCTCATTCACGAGCGATGATTTCTGATACCATATGTATGCAAGCACGCCGGCAAGAACCACCACAGCGGCGATAAGTCCATACATGATCTTTTTCAAAGTCTGCTCTCCCATTTTTCTCTGTTTTGGATTGTTAATATTCCCAATATGCCCGCAAAGATAACAAAATCTAAGATTATTGCTATATTTGTTGTGCCCGAGAGATCTCAGGCGCAACTGACGCACAACAAATAACATGCTATGAAATATCTGGTAAGATCAGTAAAATACTTCTTCTACTTTGCATTCTGGACGACAGTCATCGTCCTCGCGCTCGTCGCTACCGGACTCGCATCCGGCGACATAAACGAAATCTTCGAAGGAGGCTGGAACGCCATCTGGAAGATAGCCATATTCTTTGTCCTTGTGGCCGCCGTGTATCCTAAACTGGGATTCATCACACGCGACATGGAGATGGACAGGGAACTGGCCGACATCCGCGAGGAAGTCGTAAAGTATATGGAAGCGCGCGGATATCGCCTCGAGAGTGAAAGCGCGGACAGCCTCTCATTCAGATACAGGCGTCTGGCAGGCAGGATCACAAGGATGAACGAGGACAGGCTTATCATGACAAAATGCGGAAGCACCTGGACAATGGAGGGCCTCCGCAAGGATGTCATGAAAGTCGCAACAGGACTTTCATATCATATAAGTCAGCTGTAACTATCTGTTCTCGAACATCTTGGCTGCTTCCTCAAGAGCCTCGTAGAAATCCTCTCCGAAATAACGTTCGATAGGTTCGCGTAAGAACTTATATACGCGGATACCCTCTTTCCTGCCCTTTGCGAAAGCGTCCTGGCAGATATGCCAGCGATGCAGGTTCAGGGCTCTTGTGCCGTTGCTGAGCTGGGTTATGCGGATCGGGTAGAGCCAGCATGATATAGGCTTACGGAAGTCGCCCTTGCCCTGGAACCAGCAACGTTCCATAGAGCAGAAGCAGTTTCCGTTCTCATCAAACAATGTATATGCACATTCCTCGCTGCCAGGAACCAGAGGCGTGACCATGTCACCGTCCATGTCTATCTCATAGAAGCCCTTTGCAGCCACAGCAGCACGGCCTTCCTCCGACATGACAGGAGAGAAAATATGATAGTTCTTCTCTATGGCCTCAGCCTCGCACTCTTCCATAGGGGCTCCGCTGTCGCCGATGACGCAGCAGCATCCCTTGCATTTTTCATAGTCACAGGCAAAATATTCTGTGAAGATTTCCTCCGAAATGAGGCAGTCGTCGATCTGGATTATTGTTCCGTGGTCCATATCTGTCTTTTGTTAATCTTAAATTCAACCTTGCTGCCCTTGTCCAGCGCAGTCAGTATGTCACATACCTTTGCCGGGGTCACAGCGTCTATCTTCGAGGCGCATCCCGTGGTAAAGTCCTTGCCGTCAAGATATCGCAGCGCAACTGCATGAAGCCAATATGAAGGATCCTTCATATCCATATCACACAGGTTCCTGCAATATGCCTTTGCTGCCGACATATAGGCTTTATCCGGATTTTCGGTCTCAGCCTTCACCAGAGCCGCCCTTATTCTGTACATGATGTCCTCCGGCATGTCGTCTCCCTCCACAAGCAGCATGATGCTGAACCTGTCCTCCGGATACAGGCGGCGCGAATGCGATATGTTCACACGAAGTCCAAGAGGTGCCAGTTCATCCAGCATGACATCCTTGAGATACATTGCCGCAATATCTGCTGCCATATAGTTGTCCGTTGTCATCGGCAGACGGGCCGACATCGCTGCCACGACGGCATTCATGTCACCGTCCACATCGTACGTCATCCATCCCGAAACCGGCTGATACTGCACCATCGTCCTGCCGAACACACCCTCACGGGTCCTGAATCCTCCCACATACTGCAGAAGCATCTTCCTGACCTTCGCCTCGTCCATGTCTCCGACAAGCACGAGCACTCCGTCATTCATCTTTGCACTCATCTCATCGAACAGCGCCGCAGCCTTGTCGAAAGTATCAGCCTGCAGATGACCGGCCGACCTGTATGGAGAGTATATGTAATCGGGGCATATCAGGCTGTCAATCACCGCTCCCATGTCGCTCACGCTGCCTGCCGCGCACTCCAGACGGAGACGCTCGCTACGCTGATAATATGATACGGCGGACGTATCGGCGCTACGCTCATTGGCAACAGCAAGAAGCGACTTCATCAGCAATGGAAGATTACCGTCTGCAACCTCACCGCTGATTATCACATTGGACAGATTGACCTGTTCGTCCATAGTGATGCCAGAGAGGCATAGAATGTCCTTGAAATCACGTCCCTTCATGCCTGAGACATGACACAGGTCAAGGTAGTCCGACATGAAGGCTCCCTCGCCTTTGGACAGAGACTTGATGCTTCCATATCCTCCGTTCATGGCCAGAGAATAATACAGACTGCCGCCAGTCTGCATCTTACGGTAGACCACCTTGAATCCGTTTGAGAACATCCATATTCTTCCGCCCGAAACCGGATCTTTTCTGTCTGTCGTAACCTTGACCTTAGGACCCGTTCCAGGGAATGCCAAGGTATCGGAGAGACTGACATATTTTCTCTCTCCTGCCGCAGCATCTGATTCAATATCAATCAGAGCCGATGCGACACCGGCAAAAAGGTCTTCACGAGCCCGATCCGATATGTACTTTGACTTATGGAACGCAAGCCTGTCCTTGACAGAAGACAAGGAACCATTATAAAGAAAAGCGGCAATACATCTGTCAATATATGCCTCATTCGTTCTGTCACTGTCCTTCAATCTGCGCTCAAGAGACGCAAAATAGCGGTTCTCAGCAAGTCGGAGTTCAGCAGCAGAAGCCCCTTCGGCATCGATTCCCGCCAGCACTTCCCTTACAGTCTCCTCCGCCTGCTCCGCCGCAGAAACATCCACGGCAACAGTTATCCTGAACATCTCGTCACCTCGGCTCTCCAGGCTGCTCCTGTGCGCAAAACGCACATCCGCCGCCGGAATGTCCTCAGCAGCCAGTCTCTCCCTGATCCTGGTGCAGGCCACCTCTCCGAATTCGAACACAGCCTTGTCATAGACTGCAGTCTGGACTGTGTTCATCAGATGCTCCGGCGTGCGTGGCGAAGCCCATTCCGCATTGACTGTGGAGATTCCCTTGAGCGTATCATTCACAGTCCTGAAGGTCACCGGGGTCAGACAGCCCTTGGCGTACTCAGCCTTCCCTGCCGGCTCACCGGCCGGTATCATATATGACATGTAACGGAGCTTCCTTGTGATTTCGTCTGCATTCAGGTCTCCGCTCACCATAAGGGCATACGCTGCAGGCCGGCCAAGTTCCTCAATCTGTTTCATCAGTGTGATGAGAGTGGAATCAACCTGTCTCTCATCTGCCGTCTGCATATCACGGAAGTATACCAAAGGGACTTCCATCTCCTTTGAGACAAGGACATAGTCGGCAAAACCCTTGACCGCCGGATTATTAGTCACATAGCAGTTCAGGCCGTTTGGAAGCACGGTATGCCTTATCGCCGCGTCAGCAGGCAGGACCGGCAGTTCCTGAGCTGGCACGGTAATTGCCAGTAAAAGGCCTGATACTAAAGCAGCTAACCTTACAATTCCGTTTTTCATTAATAATTCTGATGTGCGACTGCAAAAATACGATAATTTTTACTATTTTTGCATGATTACTACCTTTAGGATAATTATGTTGAACAAATAAAACACCATTATGAAGAAGATTTTTCTCTTTTTTGCATCTGTAATGATGGCGGCCGGCATTGCATCTGCCCAGGACATCAACTCTGTAACCGAGACTTACAACAATGGAGCCATGGAGCTCGAAATGGGCAACAAGGAAGCTGCAATCGGATATTTCCAGGCAGCCCTCACTGCAGCTGAGGCTCTTGGCGAAGAGGGTGCTCAGATTGCAGAAAACTGCAAGAGCTACATCCCTGTACTTATGGGTTCCATCGCAAAGGACCTCATCAAGGCCGAGCAGTTTGACGCAGCTCTCGAGCAGCTCAACAAGACCATCGAGGTTGCAACCCTCTACGGAAACACTTCAGAGGCAGACGAGGCAAAGGCCCTCATCGGACAGACTCTCATGGCAAAAGGTAACGACCTTATCAACAGCAAGGACTTTGCTGGCGCAATCGAGGTCTACAACCAGATCATGACAGCTGACCCTGCCAACGCAATGGCAGCACTCCGCCTCGGTATGGCATACGGTGCGACAGGCAAGACTGAGGAAGCTGAGGCAGCTTACCTCGTTGCAGCACAGAACGGTCAGGAGAAGAACGCATACAAGCAGCTCTCAAACCTCTTCGTGAAGAAGGCGGCAGCAGCCCTCAAGACTGACAAGGCGGCAGCTCTCGAGCTCGCCCTCAAGTCTAACGGCTACCTCGAGAACGCTACAGCAATGAAGGTTGCAGGCACAGCAGCATCTGCTCTCGGAAAGAACGCCGACGCCGTTCAGTACCTTGAGAAGTACCTCGAGCTCTCACCTAACGCAAAGGATGCAGCTCAGATGAAGTACACCATCGCGGCAACCGCACAGATCATGGGCGACAAGGAGAAGGCAAAGGCATACTACCAGCAGATCCTCACAGACCCTAAGTTCGGTCCTACCGCACAGGAGCAGCTCAAGACCCTCTAATCGATGAAGCAGCTTGAACTGCTTGCTCCGGCAAGAGATTACCAGATCGGCATCGCAGCAATAGACTGCGGTGCCGATGCTGTGTATATCGCCGGACCGCAGTTCGGTGCGCGCCAGGCGGCAGGGAACCAGGTGGATGACATCAGGAAACTCTGCGATTATGCGCACAGGTTCGGGGTCAGGATATTCGTGACGCTGAACACCATTCTATATGATGATGAACTGGAAGCTGCCTACAGGCAGATGCTAGCCGTGCAGGATGCCGGCGCCGATGCCATCATCGTCCAGGACCTTGCCATTGTGGAGATGGCCCGCAATGGTATAGGCAACCTCAAGGAAGACCTGCACATTCCGCTGCATGCTTCCACCCAATGCGCCATCAGGACCCCAGAGCAGGCCGTATATCTGGAAAGTCTGGGATTTTCGAGGCTCATCCTCGAGAGGGAGCTGTCGCTCAAGGAGATCAAGACTATTCGCGATGCCGTATCATGCGAATTGGAGTTCTTTGTGCATGGAGCTCTGTGCGTATGCTATAGCGGGCAGTGCTACCTTTCCGAGATGATTGCCGGCAGAAGCGCCAACCGAGGCGCCTGCATCCAGGCCTGCCGCTCGCGCTACGACCTGGTCGACGCCAAGGGCAAGGTCCTGGTCAAGGACAAGGCCCTCCTCTCACTCAAGGACTATAATCTCAAGGAACGCATCGGCGAGCTCGCACAGGCAGGCATCACTTCATTCAAGATAGAAGGTCGGTTGAAAAATGAGTCTTACGTAAAGAATGTGGTGAGGGACTACTCCATCGCATTGGACAGATTCATTTCAAGACATGGAAGAGAATATGTCAGAGGCTCTTTCGGAACCGTCACCGGAGGCTTCACGCCTGACACCAGAAAGACATTCAACCGCGGATATACAGAGTTGTTCATAGACGGAAGGAAAGGCAAATGGGCTTGCCTGGATGCCGCAAAATCCATGGGCGAGGAGATAGGAACCGTGTCCGCACTCAGCAAGGACAAGACTCAGATCACTCTCAAGACCGTCAGCCGGGACATCGTCCTGAACAATGGGGACGGATTCTCATTCGTCTCGAAGGACGGGACTGTCACAGGATTCAGAGGAGACGTATGCAGCGGCACATCCATCCGCTGCAAGAGCGTTTCAGAGCTTTTCATCGGAGCAAGGATATTCAGGAACATAAACGCCGCATTCGAGAGAGAGCTCGAGAGGCAGGCATGCACCAGAGAGATTGGCGCGACAGTCACTCTCTCGTTCAACAAGGAAGGAGGCATGTGGAATGTCATGGCTGCAGCTGAAAGCGAAGATGGAAGAAGCATATCGGCGACATTTGATGCCGGAGATCAGGATGCAGGTAATCTGGAAAGGATGAGAAGCATGCTGGAAAACCAGATCGGAAAGAGCACAGGAATATACAGGTTCCGCCTTGCGAGCAGGCCTGAAGGCATTCTGCCGTTCATGAGTGCATCAGCCATCAATGCAATAAGAAGGACTCTCGCCGAAATGCTCGACAGCGAGCCATGCATCGCAAGGGAGCTCCTCATAAGAAAGCCGATGACGGACAATCCATCAGATTATCCTCAAAGCAAGGTCACATATAAGAACAATGTATCCAACCACTTGTCAGAAGGAGTCTACCGCAGAAGCGGCGTGACCGAAGCCGAAGCGGCATACGAACTCTCACACAAGGAAGACGCAGAACTGATGCGTACCAGATACTGCATAAAGCATGAGCTCGGCATGTGCCCTGTCCATCAGGGAGCGCCGGCCTGCGGTCCTCTCTTCCTCCTCAACAACGGCCAGAGATTCTCCCTCCACTTCGACTGCGCCAGCTGCGAGATGACAGTCAAAGGTTAAGCGAAGACCGCGTCAAGGTCCTGAGACAAACGCAGGAATCCGGATATTATCTTGTCTTTCTGGGCTTTGCGAGGCTTGGTTCCAGTAGTGTAAGCCCAAAGTTGTTTCTGGTTTATGCCTGTAATCTTTTCCAATGCAGACAAGGAAAATATTCCTGACTTCACATAATAGTTCATGAGACTGAGAGCATCTACAGTATATTCTATGACATGCTCCTCATCCAGAAACTCCGGATACTTGAACCCTTCTTTCAACGCAGTTTCCTTATATACTGCCATCTGTCTATGCATGTCAGCCTTTGCTTCCGGTATGGTCACCCCCATCCCTGAAAATATTTCATTCTTGCAATAGACGCTGTACGTGCCATCTTCCGCTCTTTCGATTATAGCCGGTATCAGTTTCATAATCCCTTACTCTTTAGACCCATATCCTTTATCATCTTGTTCTCGAGTCCCTTGCCAAGTTCTTTGGCTCCATGATAAGGCACCGGATATGGCATTGAGCCTTTTTGATAAATGATATGACTACCCGTCTGCCTGAGGACTTTCCATCCGTTTGCACGGACCAATTTGTGAAATTCTGTTGTCTTCACAATATTCCATTGCAAATATAGTAATATTTCTATTGTTTACGAAAATAGTTTAATGGAAATATTACTATTCTAATATTCCACAAGCTCAAAGGTGAGGTCGACGTCACCGAAATGCCCGACGGTGTTGCTGTTGGCCTCGAACCATTTTCTGTCAAGAATGCCACGCCATACGATATCGTCATATGAATAAAACGGTATCTTCAGCTCGATTCCATAGCTCTTGGATTCAACTCGCACCAATGCTGTGCAGTTCCATTCCTTTATGGTCCCGCCGTCATCCTCAATTATCATCATAGCGCAGGCCTTGCTCATCTGCTCCGTCCAATTTGAGACAAGGAGGGCATTGAAAGGTTGAGGAATTCCGACCTGATTTCGCTTGACGACAATCATGAAGTCTGTTATAGCCGGATTATAAAGTTTCAGTTCAGCTTCTGTCGCTGCCGTAAAATCGGTAACTGAGCCGATCTTCACGAAGAACTCTGATGCTCCGGCAAACCAGGAATCAAAGTTTCTGTTCATTGTGAAATCCCTGAGTATCAGCGTCCTCACATCCGAAGACGACTTCGTCTCCTGTGGTCTGACAATGACGCTTCCGCCTCCTTCTCCCCACTGCGGATCCTCCCTTCTCAACATCTCGAGACTCTTGTACTGCGCGTCTGAGTTTCTGTTTATGACCCAGACCGGACAGTGTCTGGCCAACTCCTCATCAACCAACACTTCCTCCACATGGCGGAAGCCGTCTTCATCAGTCACCAACCTATAACCTATATTATTAACCGAATTGTCTTCAGGATCAAACGTAACTATCGGCAGCTGTTCCCCATCCCATTCCTCCGAGTATGGCCAGTATATCTGCATGTCCGAGCCGGCCACATATGACAACCACCTGTCAGGATCCGGCACTGGAGAAGACTTTGTGGCAGGCGCCGCACGCAGATGCTCCTCTATAAGCATATGCAGCGGCCGTGGATAGTCTGCAGAACTCTTTGTAGCCTGATCACCCACACCGGCTCCGGGAGTCGTGAAAAGCTGCGACATCGTATACTCTTCATCATAACCGTTGCCTGACGACGCACTTACCGCATCGTGCACCTCACGCAGATGCTCCGCTTCAAGGGGCAGGTGGGACATCAAGACAGCCACATCAGCCAACGAAACATAAGTTGAGTCGACATGCTTATCCATATCATTGTCGACAATCTCACACGCGGCAACAAGGACCGCCATAAAAATCAGAACACTTTTCTTCATAACTGCTGCATTTGTACGCAGCAAAGTTCCGGAGCATTATCCGTGTAAAAAAAAGAATTACGGTTAAATTTACAAAACGCCCTCAGGCGCAACTCTGAGGGCGTTTTATAAATTTGATTTTAGCTCATTTTTTAGAAAAATCAGCTAAAACCCTGTATAGCACGGACAAATCTCTCTCTCTCTGAAAGGTCTTTCAACACCTGGACATCCCTGAATCCCCTGATGCGGAAGACTTCTGCAGTCTCCTCTCCGAGGGCCTCATTGATCTCCACAACGCATAACCCTCCCGGTTTGAGAAGCGCCTTCGCCCAGTCTGCCACTGCCCTATAGAATATCAAAGGATTATTGTCCGGGACAAAAAGGGCTAGCTCAGGCTCATGTTCAAGCACATTCTTCCTCATCAGAGCCTTCTCCGACTCCATCACATACGGAGGATTGCTGACCATGACATCAAAGGTACCGAACCTGTCCTGAGGACCGGCAAGGACGTCTGCCTTGAAGAATGTCGGACTCTTGCATTCTTCCTTGCCAAAGCTCTGGCCTGCAGCCACATCAAGCGCTCTGTCGGAAATGTCCACAGCAAGCACCTCCGCTCCTGGCAGCTCAAGCGCCAGAGTCCAGGCGATGCAGCCGCTGCCAGTGCAGAGATCTGCAATGCGCAACCCGGCGCGAGGCACCCCATGCGACCTGACCCAGTCCACGACCTCACGGCATAGCAGCTCGGTTTCCGGACGCGGAATAAGAACAGCCGGGGTGACAAGGAAATCCCTGCCGTAAAAATAAGCCGTACCTATTATATATTGTATGGGCTCACCGGACGCCATTCTGGCAAAAGCCTTCATAGCATCTGAGACAACAGCATCAGATACTGCATATGAAGGTTCTACGATATGGGTATGGCGCGAGGTGCCAAGGGTGTGCTCAAGATACAGCTGGACCATCTCGCGCGCCTCCCTCTCGGGGAAGGCCTGCGAAACGGTCGCCGTTCCTTCTGATATAAGTTGCCTGAGCAGCACTATGAATGCTCTATTATTGAAGAAAGGAATGAGGTCATGGACATTCCTGCAGCCCTTACCATCTGAGGCACGAGCGAGGCTGATGTCATGCCAGGTATGGTGTTGACCTCAAGGAAATACAGACCGTCTGCTGAAGCTATGTAATCAACGCGAACGAGTCCTGCGCATCCAAGATGCTCGTATATCTTCTTTGAAACCTCCTGGATCTCATCACGGAGAGTGTCAGGAATCTGCGCAGGGCAGACTTCGCGGCTATGTCCGTTGTACTTCGCCTCATAGTCGAAGAACTCGTTGTCTGTCAGGATCTCAATTACAGGGAGAGCCACATTCTCCTTACCATTATCATATACAGCGCATGTCAGTTCCCTTCCGACTATCGCAGCCTCTGCTATGAGCATGTTTCCCTCTGCAAATGCGCAGTCAACAGCTTTCTGGAAGTCCTCGACCGCCTTGACCTTAGTCACTCCGAAACTGCTGCCGCCGTCTGTAGGCTTGACGAACATTGGAAGGCCTAATTTCTCCACCGCACGCTCTGCAAGACCGTCAACCGGCTCGCCCTTGCGGAGGAATATATCCTTTGCACACTTTACGAAGTCTACGTCCTTGAGGTAACTCTTGCATGAGAACTTGTCGAATGTTATGGCTGACACGAAGGCGTTGCAGCCGCTGTGCGGCACGCCGAGCATCTCGAGGTAGCCCTGCATGAGGCCGTTCTCGCCCGGAGTTCCATGCTGCATGATGTAGGCATAGTCAAACTTTACTTTCTCGCCTTCAAGCATCACTGAAAAATCACTCTTGTCTATGACCGGACGCTCTCCGGCAGGGATCGCCACTCGTTCGGCACCCTTCCTGCGGTATGCCGCAAGTGTCCACTCGCCGAAACGGGCGAACATCTCATAGACATCGTATTTTGTTCCATCCACCTGGGATGCGGTGAACTCACCGCTGCGCACCGACACTTCCCACTCGGAAGAGTCGCTGCCATATATCACTACTATTGACTTATACATAATTTATAGATTTCTCGACAAGCTCGAAATGACAACTGATTGACTGGCTCGAAGAAGAAAACTACTCGAAGTAGTTTTCTTCTTCGATTTCAGACGGCTGGCCTCCTGCCGCAGCATCGGTATCACTGCCGTCACAATTCAGGTTCAGGGTTATTCCAGGAGGAGCTATGAAACGGTCAGTCTCGTATACGCCCAGAGTTCCGTCGGCAAGAACCTTCTTCATGAATATTCCCCATATAGGCAGGGCCATGTTGGATCCTCCGCCGAGGCTGAGGGACTCGAAGTGAACCTGACGGTCCTCCGCACCTACCCATACTCCTGCGGTCAGGGTCGGAGTATAACCAATGAACCATCCGTCAGACTGGTCGTTCGTAGTACCTGTCTTTCCGGCGATCTCGCCCTTCAAGCCATATTTAGCGCGAAGACGGATACCCGTTCCGCTGTTGACGACTCCCTGCATCAGGTTGGCCATGAGATAGGCCGTATAGTCGCTGATCGCCTCCTTCTTCCTGTTTGTGAACTCCCCGAGCACATTGCCGAGGTTATCCTCTATCCTGGTCACAAAGATCGGAGAAGCATATACACCCTTTGAAGGGAAAGTGTTGTATGCGGCAACCATCTCATATACAGATATGTCAGCAGATCCGACGCAAAGCGGATTGACCGGATCGAGATAGCATCCTATACCCATCTTGCGCATCATCTCCACCATGGCCTCAGGGCCATACTGCTTCATCAGATATGCCGAGATGTTGTTCGAACTCTTGGTAAGGCCCCACTTGAGGGTCACGGTCTGGCCGATCCACTCGTCCTTATCCGTACTCTTCGGAGTCCATGTAGTATCGCCCACGAGGAAGGTCTGAGGCACATTCACCACTCTGTCACATGGGCTCATGCCCTCCTGCATGGCCAATGTATAAAGGAAAGGCTTGATAGTCGATCCCACCTGGCGCTTGCCCTGACGGACATTGTCATACTTGAAATAGCGGTAGTTCGGACCTCCGACATATGCCTTTACGAAACCGGAATGCGGCTCGATGGCCATGAATGCCGCACGAAGATGTCCCTTGTAATATTTAATGGAATCGTCGGGAGTCATCACCGTGTCGACATATCCCTGTTTGTTCCACGAGAAAAGGCGCATCCTCACCGGCTCGGTGAAACTCTTGCGGATGTCGCTCTCCGACGCTCCATTCGCCTTCATTATGCGGTAGCGGTCGCTCCAGCGACGCGCCTGCTTCATGAGCTGGTCTATGGTCTTCTGGTCTATGTCGCTTGCAAAAGGCTTGTTCTGATTCCACCTCAGATGGCGGTCGAAAGTCTTCTGAAGGTCCTGGCCGAGATGTTCGGCCACAGCTTCCTCCGCATATTTCTGCATCTTATAGTTTATGGTAGTATAGATGCGGAGTCCGTCTCTGTCAAGATCGTACTTGGTGCCGTCGGACTTGGTGTTCTTGTTCAGCCAGCCGTAGAATGCGTCATCCGCCCAGAGGAGAGAGTCGACCACATAGTCCTCATACTGCGTATAAGACGAACGCTTCGGCTCCTTTGCATTCATCGTACGACGGAGCATGTCCCTGAAATACGGGCCTATGCCGGCATTATGGTCCTGGACCTGATAAGACAAGGTTATCGGAATCTGCTGTATTGAGTCCGCATCTTCCTTGGTGAGGAATCCGTTCTGCTCCATACGCGAGATCACGAGGTTTCTTCGCGCAAGAGACTTGTCAGGGTTGAGTGCAGGATTGTATCTTGTAGGCTTGTTGACCATGCCGACGAGCGTCGCCGCCTCTTCTACAGTCAGATCGATCGGAGATTTTCCGAAGAATGTCTGTGCTGCCGCCTTGATGCCGTATGCGTTGCTGCCGAAGAAGATCTGATTCATATACATGTTCATGATCTCATCCTTGGTGTAGCTGCGTTCCAGCTTCACTGCAGTGACCCACTCCTTGAGCTTGATCCACACCATCTTGAGCGTCGAAACTCCCGGTATCTTGCTGCTGACATCCTGGCGAGGATACAGGGTCTTTGCCAACTGCTGGGTGATGGTGCTTCCACCTCCCTGGCTGGAGCTGCCTCCCAGGACAGTCTTCACGAGCACACGGGCAAGGCTCTCGAAGTCTATGCCCGAATGACGGTAGAAACGCGAGTCCTCCGTCGCCACTGCCGCATGGACAAGGTTCGGAGAGAGTTCCTCATAGCTTACAAACGAACGGTTCTCTATATGGAAAGTGGTCAGGATCTCACCGTCCTCGGCGATGACCTGCGTTGCGAGGTTGCTCTGAGGGTTTTCCAGTTCCTCGAACGACGGAATGTCTGCAAACATCCATACGCAAAGGATAAGCGCTGCAACAAGGAGGACCGGGGTGGTGAAAAGCACCCAGAACCATCTGATTATTTTCTTTTTAGTAGCGTCTGTCATAATATTTCTCCAATGTATGTCACCTAAAGGTGACCCTTTTTCCTTAATATTTTAAACTTACAAAAATAACAACAAAATTTGGAAATTTGCCCCGTTTGTGCCTTACTTTGCACTTTCTTTTGAAAAAGAGGAGATATTGAGATGAAGAAGGAAGGAAAAAATTTAGTTATCGTCGAGTCACCGGCAAAGGCCGGCACCATACAGAAGTTCCTGGGAGAGGAATTCATCGTGAAATCCAGCTTCGGTCACATCCGTGACCTGCAGGACAACGAACTCAGCATTGATGTAGAGGGAGGATTCAAGCCGGAATATGTGATACCGGCAGACAAGAAGAAGGTTGTAGCTGACCTCAAGAAGGCGGCAAAGGATGCTGAAACCGTATGGCTCGCATCCGATGAGGACCGTGAAGGAGAGGCCATTTCATGGCATCTGTTCGAGACTCTCGGACTCATTGAGGACAAGACAAAGAGAATCGCGTTCCACGAGATCACCAAGAACGCCATCCTCAACGCAATACAGAATCCACGCAGCATAGACATGAACCTCGTAGACGCGCAGCAGGCAAGACGCGTGCTCGACAGGCTTGTCGGTTTCGAGCTCTCACCAGTGCTCTGGAGGAAGATCCAGCCGAAACTTTCTGCAGGCCGCGTTCAGTCTGTGGCCCTCCGTCTGGTGGTTGACCGCGAAAGGGAGATCCTCGGATTCAACCATGAATCATATTATAGGGTGGATGCGATATTCCATCCTGAAGGAACCCCTGACCAGGTACTGGTAAAGGCCACTCTCGACAGGAGATTCCCGGACATGGTAAAGGCGAAGGAATTTCTTGAGAAATGTATCGGGGCAACTTTTACAATATCTGACATCGAGAAGAAAGAGGCTGTCAGGACCCCTGCCGCACCTTTCACCACATCGACCCTCCAGCAGGAGGCTTCCAGAAAACTCAGGATGTCGGTGAGCCAGACCATGAGCATCGCGCAGAAGCTATACGAACACGGACTCATCACCTACATGCGTACGGACTCGACCAACCTTTCGACTCTGGCCATCGGTGCAGCCAAGTCATTCATCTGCGACAACTTCGGAGAGGAATATTCTAAGGTAAGGCAATATAAGACAAAGGCAAAGAGCGCACAGGAGGCGCACGAGGCCATCCGTCCTACATATATAGAGAACACCACCATCGAGGGAACTCCTCAGGAGAAGAGACTCTACGAACTCATATGGAAGCGCACCGTAGCCTCACAGATGGCTGACGCACGCCTCATGAAGACCGACATCAAGGTAGCATATGATAAGGGAGAGGAAAAGTTCAATGTACAGGCGAGCGAAGTGCTCTTCGACGGATTCCTGAAGCTCTATATGGAAAGCACCGACGAGCCAGCACAGGATGACGAAATGACTATTCTTCCTGAAATGAAGCTCGGAGGCAGAATGTTCGAGAAGGAAATGACTGCCGAATGCAAGTTCACCACAGCACCTCCACGCTATTCCGAGGCGACTCTCGTCAAGAAGCTTGAAGAGCTCGGCATCGGCCGTCCTTCTACATATGCACCTACAATATCCACCCTGACCAAGGGCAGAGGATATATCATAAAGGGAGATAAGGCCGGCCAGCAACATGCAGTGACGAACCTGACCCTCAAGAAGGGAGTCGTCAAGGCTTCGGCAAAGCTCGAGACGGTCGGAGCGGAAAAAGGCCGCCTGCTGCCTCAGGACATCGGTATGATCGTCACGGACTATCTCGTGAAGAACTTCGAAAAGATTCTGGATTACGGCTTCACAGCCAACGTGGAGAAGGACTTCGACAAGATTGCAGAAGGCGAGCTCGTATGGAACAACGTCATCGGCGAATTCTACGGGCCGTTCCACGCAAAGGTGCAGGAGACCCTCAGCAACAGGGAATACAGCAATGTCAGCCGCGAACTCGGAGTCGACCCTAAGGACGGACAGCCGCTTGTGGCACGTTTCGGTCAGTATGGACCATATGTCCAGAAGGGAGACGGGGCGCAGAAGCAGTATGCAAGCCTTGCTCCGGGACAGCTCATTGAGAGCATCACCCTCGAGGAGGCGCTCAAGCTGTTCGAACTGCCGAGGACCGTCGGCCAGTACAACGGCATAGACATCATATGCACAAAGGGCAAGTTCGGTCCATATATCAAGTATGGAGACAAGAATGTATCTCTCCCTCGCGGAACAGACCCTCTTAAGGTGGACCTAGCCACATGCATCACCCTCATCGAGGAAAGCGAGAGCAAGAAAGCCGGAGGAATAATCGCTGAATACACAGAGAGCGACATTCAGGTCATCAACGGAGCATACGGCCCATACATCAAACATGCCGGCAGCAACTACAAGATTCCGAAAGGAACTGACCCTGCGACACTTACAGAAGATATCTGCAAGGAAATAATCTCCACTTCAGAGCCGACCGGACGCAAGAAAAGGCGCAAGTAATTTTTGAATTTATTTCAAGAATTATTTAAATTTGTGGTTTGTAAAGATTAATACCTAAACAAAATGTCAACTTATCAGATAGACCAGATCGACCAGAAGATCCTTTCCTTCCTGGTCAAGAATGCAAGGATGCCGTTCCTGGAGATTGCACGTGAGTGCAATGTCTCAGGCGCCGCAATCCATCAGAGAGTGAAGAGGCTCGAAGCAAATGGCGTCATCACAGGTTCACGCCTGCTCGTAAAGCCACAGGCTCTCGGCCTCAATGTATGCGCATTCGTAAGCGTCTCCCTCGCCGAAGCGAACAAGTATCCGGAAGTGATCGAGTCATTCAAGAAGATTTCGGAAATCGTCGAGTGTCACTTCGTTACAGGAAAGCATGCACTCCTCATCAAGCTTTACTGCTTCGACCATGACCACCTGATGCAGATTCTGCTGAACACGATCCAGAAGATTCCTTACGTACAGCAGACCGAGACCCAGATTTCACTTGACCAGGCAATAGAGCGCCAGGTGTGGGTGAAGGAATATCAGAACACCAGCTTCTCAGCAAGCGTCAAGAAGAGCAGGAAGGAGAAAGAGAAAGAATAGCCTTCGCCAGGACGAGATCGTCCTGCGTAGTGATCTTTATATTGAACCTCTCGCCGATATGGTATGAGAGGTTCTTTCCATTTTTAAGCACCACTGAAGCATCGTCAGTGAATGCAGTGTCATATGCCTGGGCGTAAGCTTCCTTTATCACTTCCGAGTGGAATATCTGAGGAGTCTGAGCGCCGAAGAGGACGGAACGGTCGGCCGTCTGGCCATCCATTGTGTAGAGTTCTTCTCCTTCTGCCGTCTTTCTGGTGCCAAGGACCTTCATAGTATCCACGCATGGTATCACGGGAATCAGAGCAGGGACAGACTCTGCCTTGGCGAACATTTCCACAATGAATGTTTCCGAAACAAGAGGACGGACGCCGTCATGGACGGCCACCAAAGATCCGTCCGGGACTTTGGAAAGGGCGTTCCTGACAGAGTGGAAACGGGTTATGCCTCCCTTTACAAGGACCTGTGGACAGATGAAGTTCCTCTTCAGGCAGTATTCCCTCCAATAACCCATATGAGACTCCGGCAGCACCGTAATCACCTGAATGTCAGGACACGCTCTGAGAAAGGCCTCTATGGTCATCTGAAGTATGGCCTTGCCTTCCAGTTCCATGAACTGCTTCGGCATCTGGGAGCCCATTCTGGTACCGCTTCCGGCCGCCATCACGATTAAATATTTTTTTCTTTGCATAACTTGATTTTCCCTCCGACAAAATTAAGTTATTTTTATAAAATTAAATGATTTTTTGTAATTTTACGGCCTATTATACAAACCTGAATAAAAGCAGATAAAAATATGGGATTTTCATTTTTGACACAAGAGCTTGCGATGGACCTCGGAACGGCCAACACCGTCATCTTCCAGAACGACCAGATCGTTCTCGACGAGCCGAGCATCGTAGCCATTGACAACAATACCGGCAAGGCGATCGCCCTCGGACAGAAGGCGAAGCTTATGCAGGAAAGAGAGAATCCGGGCATCAAGACAGTCCGTCCTATGAGGGACGGTGTCATCGCAGACTTCAACGCTGCAGAGATGATGATACGCGGATTCATCAAGCAGGTGAACAGCAAGCGCAGGTCGCTCTTCACACCGAACATCAAGATGGTGATCGGCATCCCTTCGGGAAGTACCGAAGTTGAGATCCGTGCGGTGCGCGACTCTTCAGAGCACGCAGGCGGCCGTGAGGTATACCTGATCTATGAGCCTATGGCATCGGCCCTGGGTATCGGCCTCGACGTCGAGGCGCCTAAGGGCAACATGGTCGTGGACATAGGAGGCGGTACCACAGAGATCGCAGTGATCTCGCTCGGCGGCATCGTGGTGCAGGACAGCATCAAGGTTGCAGGTGACGTCTTCACAAGCGACATACAGCAGTATCTTCGCCAGCAGCACAACATCAGGGTCGGCCAGATCACTGCAGAAGAGATCAAGATCGCGATCGGAGCCGTGATTCCTGACCTTGACGGAGATGAACCGGAACCATACCAGATCACAGGTCCGAACATCATGACAGCGCTTCCTATCCATGCGACAATCACTTACCAGGAGATCGCACACTGCCTCGACAAGTCAGTGACAAGGATCGAGGCCGGCATCCTTCACGTCCTCGAGCAGACTCCTCCGGAGCTCTTCTCTGACATCGTGAAGAACGGCATCCACCTCGCTGGCGGCGGATCACTCCTCAGGGGTCTTGCAAAGCGTCTTTCAGAGAAGGTGAACATTCCGTTCCATGTGGCGGAAGACCCGCTCAGAGCTGTTGCCCGCGGCACTTGCATGGCGCTCAAGAACACAGACAACTACACATTCCTCATGAGATAAGCCTTGCGTAAGGGAAACATCATAAGGCACGTGATAACAGCAGCTATCTTCATTGCGTTGGAGATAGCTGCATTAGCTATGCTCAGCAGCAGCGGAACACTGCAGCAGATGTGGTTTGCACGCGGTTCGCATGGCTTCAAAAGCGCAGTATGGGGCACTACGCAGAGAGTCAGGGACTACTTCCATCTGAGGAAGGAGAACGACTCGCTCGCTCTTGAGAACCACCACCTGCGCGCCAGACTGGCGCTCATGGAGGAGACTCTCCAGGAGAGCGGACTGCAGACCCCTGACGCCAACATGAAAAGAAGCAGAGGATTCACCTACATTCCAGCCAACATCGTCAAGATCAGCAACAACACCCAGCACAACTACATGATCATCGGCAAGGGAGCCGAAGACGGAGTAGCGGAGGGTGCCGGCGTAATCACAGGCAAGGGAGCCGTAGGCATCATCGATGCCGTGAGCGACCACTATTCATACGCCCGTTCTTTCAGGAACCATGAGATGAGCATAAGTGCAAGACTGGGCAGGAGCGGAGCGGTCGGGCCTTTGAGCTGGGACGGAAGGAGCAGTTCAGGAGCCATCCTGACCGAGATTCCGCACCATGTCGAGTTTCAGCCTGGAGACACGGTATATACCAGCGGATACTCGTCAATCTTCCCGGCAGACATCCCCCTTGGAACAGCAGGAGATGCAACAATAGTGAACGGAGCCACATATGAGATAAAGGTCAGACTCTTCGAAGACTTCGGAGCTTTGCGTCATGTTACCATAGTGGAAAACCTCGGTAGCGAGGAAATGAAAGCATTGGAGGCACAGAAATGATAAGGGAAAGTCAGCATTTCGGCATAATGTACGCGCTGCTTGTCATAGGACAGGCAGTCCTGTGCAACTATGCGGCACTGGGACCGTATATCACCCTCTCCATGCTTCCGGCAATGGTATTATGCATTCCGACTTCACTGAGCACCATAGCATGCATGCTCATAGCGTTTGCCAGCGGACTTGCAGTGGACTGGATGTCGGAAGGAGTCATCGGTCTCAATGCGGCAGCGATTGTCCCTGTGGCTCTTCTGCGCAACTGGATCATCAAGATATTCATGGGAGAGGACCTCATCACCAGGGGCGACAGGTTTACATTCAAGAAGAACGGAGCCGTCAAGATATCGGCCGCCGCGGTCACCGCGCTCGCCATATATCTCGCGCTGTACATCTTCCTTGACGGAGCAGGGACCCGTCCGACCTGGTTCAACATGACAAGATTCGGCGTATCGCTGATATGCAATCTCATACTTTCCTACATAGTCATCAACATCCTTTCGCCGGATGACAGAAAATAAGGGAGGACCGCAATGAAGCTAAACAGGGAGAACAAACTTCTCATAGGCCTGTGCACAGCAGCGGGAATCCTGATCCTGAAGCTGTTCAGCATACAGATCGTCGAGGACAAATACAAGCTCAGCGCAGAGAACAACACGATGGTATATTCTACCATCTACCCTACCCGTGGCATCATACATGACCGAAACGGGAAGATACTTGTGGGCAATAGGGTGGCATACGACCTGATGGTTACGCCTAAGGAAGTCACCGAGTTCGATACGCTTGCGCTTGCAACGGTACTTGACGTCACATACGAGGACATCAAGACCAAGATGGACGAGTTCTACAAGAACAGGCGCAGGATCGGCTATCAGACTGTGGTGATGTTCAAGAAACTGCCTCCTGAGACATATATGAAGTTTGCAGAGGTGGCATATAAGTTCCCGGGATTCAGAGGTCAGGCGCGAAGCATCCGCGAATATCCGTTCAATGCGGGAGGAAATCTTCTCGGATATGTTTCCGAGGTCAATGCCAAGTATATGGAGCAGCACCCGGAAGAATACAAGGCGGGCGACTATGCAGGAATGACTGGCATCGAGGCCGCCAGGGAGAAGGAGCTACGAGGAGAGAAGGGATACAATATATGGCTCAGGAACTCACGCAACCGCATCGAATCCCGATACAAGGACGGAGAGGAAGACAAGGAGGCCATACCTGGTGACGACATAACCACGACTATCGATGCTGTCCTTCAGAACTATGGACAGATGCTGATGAACAACAAAGTCGGCAGCCTTGTGGCCATTGAGCCATCCACAGGAGAAATCCTGACCCTGGTGTCCAGTCCCGGTATCGACGTAGACATGCTCGCAGACTTCGGACAGCACTACAACGAGATACTTTCCAACCCATACAAGCCTATGTTCAACCGAGCCGTGCAGGCGCCATACCCTCCGGGTTCGGTGTTCAAGCTCGTGAACGGTCTCATTGGTCTGGAGGAAGGAGTATTCACCCCGTCGACCATCTATCCGTGCAGCATGGGATACCATTTCGGAAAGAGCAAGCTGGGATGCCATGCCCACAAGTCTCCGATCGACTTCGAGGAGTCGATCATGATGTCCTGCAACGCATACTACTGCTATGTATGGCGTGCCATCCTTGAGAACCCGAAGTACGAGTGCATCGACGACGCGCTGGACAAGTGGAGGGAATATGTCATGAGCTTCGGATTCGGACAGAAGCTTGGCAGCGACTTCCCTGCCGAGCTGGGCGGATTCATCCCTGACTCAAAATACTACAACAGATACTACCGCAAGGGCGGTTGGAAGGCCACCACCGTCATCTCGCTGTCCATCGGACAGGGCGAGATCGGTTGCACGCCTATCCATCTTGCCAACCTTTGCGCAACCATAGCGAACAGAGGATTCTATTACATCCCTCACATCGTCAAGGATTCAGAAAATGTGGAAATTGACCCTAAATACAAGGAGAGAAAGTACACAATGGTCGATACTACGCATTTCCCTAAAGTCGTTGGCGGCATGTACAGGGCAGTGAACAGCGGCTTCGGTTCCGGCGGAACCGCAAGCATCGCCGCGGTGGAGGGCCTGGACATATGCGGAAAGACAGGCACTGCGCAGAACCCGCATGGACATGACCATTCGGTGTTCATCTGCTTCGCACCGAAGGACGATCCGAAGATCGCCGTTGCGGCATACATCGAGAACGGAGGATTCGGAGCAGCATATGCAGCGCCTATTGCATCGCTGCTGACAGAGATGTATCTGAACGGTGAAATTTCAAGTGACAGGAAGGCATTGGAGAAGAGAATGCTCGATGCCAACCTCATGGACAGAGTAAAGGTGAAGAAGTAATGAGGGATCTTGGAGGACATAGAGGAAGAGGTCTGGCTAAGACCATCGACTGGAAGCTGGTGATATGCTATCTCCTGCTGGTGCTAATAGGATGGGTGAACATCTATGCTTCCGTTCAGTCTGCCGAGCCTTCATCAATCTTTGACACAAGCTGCAGAAGCGGCATGCAGGCCATCTGGATCGGTACTTCGCTCGTCATTGCGGTCTTCATCCTGTTCGTGCTGAGTCCGCGAATATACGAAGGACTGTCACTGCCGATATACCTGCTTGTCATCGGACTTCTGATAGCCGTCATATTCCTTGGAGTCGAAGTAAAAGGTTCCAAATCATGGTTCGATTTCGGTGCATTCAGGTTCCAGCCGGCCGAAATATCCAAGATATCCACATCGCTCATGCTGGCGACATTCATGAGTCAACTGGGATACAGGATAGGAAGAGCCAGGGACTTCATAATCACAGCGCTCATCATACTGCTCCCTATGGGCATCATCGTGCTTCAGAGCGAAACAGGATCGGCACTGGTGTATGTGGGATTCATATTCATGCTATATAGGGAAGGACTTTCAGGGTGGCTTCTGTTCATGGTCGGCATGGCCATTCTCCTGTTCATCCTGACGCTGACAGCGTCTCCTTTCGTCGCCATCCTGGTCATGGCAGGTGTGGGTTCATTCTGCATGAGCCTATACTCTGGCAGGCTCAAATGGTGGTTCATCATCGGAGTACCGTTCATCGTCCTGATGGCGTTCGTGCCGTCAATCCTGACAGCATTGACTGAGGACCCCGAGTCATTCGTGGCAAGGATAAAGCCACTCTACATCCTCCTCGGAGCATTGGGACTGGCTCTTCCGGCAGCAATATATTTTGCATTGAGAGAGATGAACAGGTTCTCACAGCTTGCAATTGCAGCAATGATTGCAGGTACCGTGCTTGTGTTTTCGGCAGACTTCATCTTCAACGACGTACTGCAGGACCACCAGAGAAAAAGAATCGAAGTGCTGCTCGGCATGAAGGAAGACCCTTCTGGAGTAGGATATAATGTAAACCAGTCAAAGATCGCCATAGGATCAGGCGGAGTGTTCGGCAAAGGCTACCTGAACGGTACCCAGACCACATTCGGATTCGTTCCGGAGCAGAGCACGGACTTCATATTCTGCACAATCGGAGAGGAATGGGGGTTCTTCGGATGTACATTCGTTATTCTGCTCTATGTATTCCTTATGTGGAGGATCATTAAAAACGCAGAACGCAGCAGGGAGGCCTTCACACGTATATACGGCTACTGCGTCGCCTGCTGCATCTTCATGCACCTTTTCATAAACATCGGAATGACCATAGGCCTGATGCCCGTGATCGGCATCCCGCTCCCGCTCATCAGCTACGGCGGCTCATCCCTCTGGGCCTTCACCATCCTGATCTTCATCTTCATAGCCCTCGACCGCAACGAGCGCAAATACTTCTAGAAGAAGCCTGGCGCTCAACACATTGTCCATCAACCACATACAAAAACCTCGTGCTCCCCTTTGGCGGCACGAGGTTTTCGTAATTCATTGACTGACAGGCATTTGTTCGCCAGCAATTTTATTCTCCGTATAGATATTTATGCTGCTCTGGGGTGAGGGTGTCGATTTCGCAGCCCCAATATGCGAGCTTGCGGCGTGCGACTTCCTGATCGATTTCGAGCGGAACGTCGTTCACCATGCAGCCCGGCTCGCGCGACACCTTGTCACGGTTCTCCACCAGGTATTTTGCACTGAGAGCCTGGATTGCGAATGACATGTCCATGATCTCTGCAGGATGGCCGTCGCCTGCCGCGAGGTTGACCAGACGGCCTTCCGCTATGATGTATATACGATTTCCGTTGGAGAGCTTATATCCTATGATATTCTTACGGGCCGGCTTCACCTCTGCAGCGATCTCACGAAGGCCTGCCACATCCACCTCGCAGTCGAAGTGACCGGCGTTGCAGCAGATCGCTCCGTCCTTCATCTTTAGGAAATGCTCCTTGATGATGACACCGTCACATCCTGTAACCGTTACGAAGATGTCTCCAAGCTCTGCAGCCTGCTCCATCTTCATCACCTTGAAACCGTCCATGACAGCTTCCATAGCCTTGATCGGGTCGACTTCCGTAACAATCACCTCTGCGCCAAGGCCCTTTGCGCGCATCGCCACGCCCTTTCCGCACCAGCCGTAGCCGGCTACAACTACATTCTTGCCTGCAACTATAAGGTTGGTCGTGCGGTTGATTCCGTCCCATACTGACTGGCCCGTGCCGTAACGGTTGTCGAAGAGATGCTTGCAGTCTGCATTGTTTACAAGCATCATAGGGAACTGGAGCGCCTTCGCCTTGTTGAGCTGAACAAGGCGGAGGATGCCTGTCGTAGTCTCCTCACAGCCTCCGATCACATTCGGGATAAGATGTCTGTATTCCGTATGCATGAGGTTGACAAGGTCTCCTCCATCATCGATGATGACATTCGGCCCCACCTCAAGCACCCTTCTGATGTGCTCTTCGTACTCCAGCGGTGTTGCATCATACCATGCGAACACATTCAGGCCTGCACGCACGAGAGCGGCAGCCACATCGTCCTGAGTCGAAAGCGGATTGCTTCCGGTCACATACATCTCGGCTCCTCCGGCGGCAAGCACCTCGCAGAGGTATGCCGTCTTCGCTTCAAGATGCACTGAGAGCGCGATCTTATGTCCCTTGAACGGAAGTGTGTTTCTGAACTCTTCCTCGAGTCCGTTGAGGAGAGGCATATGATGCTTCACCCAGTCAATCTTAAGTCTTCCGTCCTGCCAAAGTTCCGGATTTCTGATTTCGCTTGCCATATATAAAGTCTATCTTTGGAATAATCTCATAATCCGCTAAGAATAAAAAGTTTATGCGGAAAGTTCAAG
>X418_Giraffe__coassemble_20_pt1 | contig 41005 bp, 36 predicted proteins | sample X418_Giraffe__metabat2_high_PE_001 | metagenome-assembled genome bin X418_Giraffe
ACTTCGAGGTCACCAGGCAGATCAAGAGTTCATTTGGAAAGGTGGTTCCAATCAAGCAGGGCGCATACCTTGTGATCGAGCACACAGAAGCATTGCACGTGATCGATGTCAACAGCGGCACACGCTCCAAGAACAAGGAGCAGGAACAGAACACTTTCGACATCAACTGCTATGCGGCCGAGGAGATTGCACGACAGCTGCGCCTCAGAGATATGGGAGGCATCGTGATTGTAGACTTCATCGACATGGAGTCAAATGATCACAGGAATGCCCTCTATAAGAAGATGACAGAGCTGATGGAGACCGACAGGGCAAAGCACAATGTGCTGCCGCTCACCAAGTTCGGCTTGATGCAGATCACCAGGCAGAGAGTTCGCCCGGCGACCGAGATCAACACCATGGAAGTGTGTCCGGTCTGCAACGGCACCGGAAAGATATCGTCAAGTGTCGTGATCGACGAGGCCATAGAAAGAAGGCTCGCGTATTATGTTAACGAGAAGAAGCTGACAGTTCTCACACTGAAAGTCAACCCTATTCTCGGAGCATACCTGACAAGAGGAATCTTCTCATCCATCGTGGGGAAATGGAAAAAGAAGTACAGATGCAAGATTGAAATCGTGGAATCAACCGATTTCACAGTTCTGCAAAATGAATTTTATGATGAAAAAGGTGGGAAGCTGGATTAGCTTCCCACCTTTTTCGTCATTTTCAATACCGTCCATCACAAAAATGCTCTAAAACCTGTCGGACGGTCCCCAAACGCTTCAAATTGCCTCAAAATCAGCACCGTCCATCATAACACAGGTCGATTTTATGATGGACGCCTTTCTCCGGTCGTCTTCACCTAAAGCACCACCACAAAAGCTGACGCATTGTCCATGTCCGGCATTGTCATGCCCACCGGGGCATTGATGTACGTCGGATCGCAGACAGTGTAACGATCCCCCTGATATGTTATATAGTCTCCTGTCACGTCCGAGTTGAACTTCACTGCTGTCGCGAGATGGCCGGGATAGTATATCAGCACCACATCAAGCCCCATCAGGTCCCGCACCAGACGCGAGAAGAGAATGGAGCGGTCCTCACAGTCGCAATATGGATAGTAGACACTTTCATCAGCAAAAAATGATCGGTCGCCACCCCATATCTTATCATCATACTCGTATTCAAAAGCAGTCTGAACAAAATTCAAGAGCATATTGGCTGCATCAAGTTCTGACTTTCCGACAATAGCCTGCCTAAGAGTCGGATATACCGTCTCGCGGATATTATGACTGGCAGGAACATTAGCATAGAAACGCCACTTGGTCCTCATGTCATTATTGACAAAAGCCAGAGGATAGTCATTGAAGAATTCAATCAGATTAAGGTTGGAAGATGCTGACACTGATACTCCGGGATAACGTTTGGAAACCAGAGTGCGGACCGGAGACAAAGATTCTGCAAAGATGTTCTCTTCATCTATCGTGATTCTCATCGGATGCATCGTAGCAGGGAAACCGTCTCTCAATATCTTCATGCTCTCCGGCGCATCCTCTTCAAGCACATAGAACTTCTGGCCATCCACCTCGAAATATGGATATGAATACAGATCGCATTCGATTGCCATAAGAGGATATACACCGCCGCCATGATCCAGACCTATCTTAAGCTTGAAACCTGACTGAGTCATAATGAACGTATGCAGAACGCCTGCCTCCTCAGGATCATCCGGATATAATGCATGGCAGAACGCCCGTACATATTTATAATACGCCCAATCACACAGGCTCAGAGACTCACGCTGACTGTAGATGTCATACAACATGTTGTCGACATCGTCGCAAGATGCAAAAGCTTCCCAGAGATCAGCGATTGAATTTTCTGCGACGTTACGCATGAACGGCCTATCGTCCTGATCAAACCGCACCTGGCATCTTGTTCCATACAGTTCGAACGCCAAAGTCTCAGCAGCGGGAACGGGGACCTCCTCTATCGGCTCCACAGGTTCCGGAGCCGGAGCCGGCTCCGGTTCCGGAACCACATCGCCATAAGGAATCTCCTTCTCCTCTCTGTCCTTCTCCAGATCCTCCTCAGGTACCACTACCGGAGGAACGACAGGCTCTTCCTTAACAGGAGGAGAGACTGGCTCCTTGCCTTCGAACCATTCCCAGCTCTTTCTCATGAATTCAGCATATTCCCGATTTGCCTTCTGAGCAAAACTTTCGAATTCCTGCTGAGCGGCTTTCTGAAAATCATCAAAGATCTTTTGGAAGTCCTGAGCAATTGCCACCGGCCCGAAAGCCAGCGGCAAAAGCATAAGAATGATTCTCTTCAACATAATCTATATCAAATTAGAGTTCTTCGTCGAAATCTGTCATGTTATACTGCTCCTGGATCTTGTCCATTCCAAGCAAAGCCTCAAGCTGCTTCTTATTTTGTTCAGACTCATTAGCAAGTTCCTGCATCACAGTCTCATGGGCAATCTTCATGGCCTGGCGCTGATCATAAATGGCGATAACCCTTACTTCATAATTATTGCCGACCTTCCTATATACCACTGTGGCCGGAACGACCTTTCCAAGTTTTTCGGAAACGATGATCTTGGAGTTTTCAACAGCCTTGGAGATTGAAGCGGTCAGTTCCGGAGTTGTCTCATTGTTTGCCAATGCGATGTCGGCAAGCGTTGCCACAGAAGAGCAGATATTGCTTGCAATACGCACCTTGGCAATGTTCTCAGCCGCCATCTGGGCAGCACTGAAATTACTACCCATTGCCTGAGTAGTCACTGATACATACTTAGGATAACCTTCCTCATCCATCAGGACTTCCCTCTCCCATGTCATCTGAAGCTGCTTCTCGATCGGCATGTTCATGGATTTCCAACCTTCCTTCTCCCATTCCTTGGCAGTCTGACGAACCATCTTTGGAGATCTCTTATAGAAGGCCTCCTGCTGTTTCTTCATGGTACGCTCCAGATCCCTCTTCTCTCTTCTTGTATACTCCTGTGCACAAACAGGCTCAGCAAACATTGCCGCTACTGCGAAGATGGCCGCAGCCATCATGATCTTAAAAGTTCTCATAACATTATTGATTTAGTGGTTATTTTTTGTTCTACCATTCGTAATCATTGCTTCCGAAACCCTCCGAGTTACCAGAAGAGTCGGTACGGAATCCATGTCCCTGCTCACTGCGGACCTCTCCGACCTCATTCACTACATACGCATGCAGGACATACTTCGATGCCGGCTTGAGGCCATCAACAGTCACAACTACAACATTTCCATTCACTTCTCCAGGAATCCTTGACTCAGAGAGATCCTCCGCTACAAGGTATACTCCGGCTCCTGTAACATCACATCCTCCGGCAGACGCAATCTCAAAGGACACTTTGACAGAATTCTCTGTTATGTCATTTATGCTCATCTCACAAGATGGTTGCGGTAAAGCCTTCAATGTTGTGAAAGACAATGTCAGGCCATACGAGGTACCTGCTGAATTTGTCGCGTATGCCTTGAAATAATATGTGACATTATGTTCCAGAGCATTTACCGTTGCACTATATTCTCCCAATCCAGAACCACATCTGACAAGCGTTGTCCCACTCATCAGTTCCGGATCCTTTCCATATATCAGACCTCTTTCCACAATGTCGGCTCCACCATCATCTGCAGCTGATCCTCCTAAGACAGCCGCAGTCTCTGCGACAGAAGAGGCTACCGATGTGGTCACGACCGGAAGATCTGCTGTAGTGATAAACTGCACCATCTCTCCTTCCGCCGTGCCGGCAGAATTGACTGAGTATGGCTTGACATAATATACCGTATTGCGCTGAAGGCCGGTAAGCCTGTACGTAAATTGCGCATCACTGCATGCGACCTTGGAGAGATCAGAAGGCGAAGCACCGTAATAGAATCCGCATTCCGAGAACGGCTCTCCACCATCATGCAGAAAGACTCCCCTCAGAAGCGCTGATGATGAGGTCAGCTCGCTGACATGCACCTGTCCGAGGACAGCCAGAGCCACACCTGTCGTAAAATGAACTGTCTGTCCATATCCCATTCCTTCATCATTGACAGCATACGCACGGACAGAATAAGTCCTGTTCGGCTCAAGTCCCGACATTACAGTCGAAAACTCACCGGCCCCTGAACCTACCTTTATAGAGTTGTCGCCTTTGACAGGTTCCTTAACTCCCTCCGCCCACAGGAATCCACGCTCAGTAACACTCTTTCCACAATCATCGGAGACATTTCCACTGACCACTGCCGAAGACGCAGATACATCTGCCGCCTCGAAAGTCTCGACTACAGGGACTGCATATATGTTCAGTCTTGTGACCTCACCATAGGCGATATATTCACGATCCTTTACATATGGCAACATGTAATACTCTTCACCTGGCTTCAAGTCCACAATCTCTGCGAAACCGCCATGAACCAGCACATGATCCCCTGATACTGAAAGATTTTGGGTCGTTCCATAACAGATGCCCGCTTCAGAGATATCCACACCATCCGCAGCATCATATTCCAAGGCAATCAATGCAGAGTCATCGTCATATTCGACGATCTGAGGATCGTCGATCTCAACATAATAATCAAGTTCTCCGGTAGAAATCGACTTGACATCCGAACATACTTCCTTCACTCCATTAGATAGATAACAGCAGACATAATAATCTGTATCATAATCCTTTACATCCACCTCAGCACTAAAGACAGAACCTGTAAGCCTGCACTGGATCCGCTCTGCATCTGTCATATTCTTGTTCTTACTGAAATAGAATCCGCACTCGGCTATACGTGTAGAGGCTTTGCCGACCGTCACCGTGAATTCCAAGACCATGCAGTCGTTGTCATCCACCTCAAACGATTTGATTTCAGGCGTTGGCGCAACCGCCGGTTCCGCATTGTTCAACCCAATACATGAAGCACATATCATTGCCGCCAGAAATATCATTACTGTATTAAATACTCTTTTCATATAACTCCCTCCTTATTCTTTTTGACAACGAACAGGCAAGCCATTGGAAGAATATTCCGCATATGCATTCAGATCGATATCACACCATCCATCCATTGAGAAGATATAAGGCTTGCCATACCAAGCAATAGCGGAAGGAGTACAACTCCAATATTGTCCATGACAATGTGAATCTAAACTACCCCAAGACCAATGTCTCTGATAACTCTGAGGGTAATAAGTTTCAGGAGTACAATATGGCGCGCCAAAGGTCATTCCTAAGTTTTCTATAGGATACACTCCTATCCCATTAGGGAAACTTGCTTTTGCCCAGATACTGTCATGCCCACCATCAGGAACGCGCCATCCGGGTGGACAAGGATCATATATCGTCTTATCTGATTGCCACAAACTGAAAATTTCTTGAAAAATAGAATCTGTATTCGAATAACGGTCTGTTGTAAGATAAGATGACCAATGGTAATTCCAATAATTATCGCTGTTCCTGCTAGGCATAAAGAAAGTTGTCGGATATTTTATTGAGTTCTCAACATTTGTTTTACTCTCAAAATACCACTCCCCTGTTGACTTCACCACTGTCGTATTCGGCTCTGGGTCATAGTAGTTCAAGAACGGATCTTTTCTTCCCCATTGATATAATAGCCCAAAAGTTGTAAAGACATCACCTTGATCCGGTTTCTCTGTCGTAGCACCAATATTTCTATCCATCATTATACCGGCATCATTAGCATAAACGATTTCCTGAGGGGCATCTGTAAGCCAGATGTGCCATGACCACTTGATAGTACCGGCAGCATCATGCGCAGCTATGAGTGCATTTCCTTCACGGAACACATCGGCTGTCTTGAATATCACATAACCGTCTTGATAAGAAACAGATTTGATCAAGTCACCTATCTTAGGGGTATCTAAAGTGCCAAACGTTTCCCAAAGGACAGAAACGGAAAAGACAGGAGTAACTACCTCATCGCTGTTTCCCTTTGTCATTCTGAATGCATATGTGTCAGGTTCGGATACAATGTAGCAGTTTGCCGTGCCTTCCTCGCTAAGGTCTATGTAATAGTTTTCCACAAAGGCCTTAGGGGAGGTCTTGGTCCTTTCTGAGCGAATCAGACCCAATGGTTTAGAGGATTCTATCTTCATCTTGGCTCCATCAGTCATGGCAACCACTACATTGAAAGACTCGTATGTTCCAGCGGGAAGTGCTATGTGGAACGATACTGGAACGGTTTCCGACAAAGCCACTCCTTCTGCTCCACATTCCAAAACTACCGATGCAGAGGCATTATCCCCCATCTTCAATTCATAGTTTTCTCCGGTTGCATCTACCGTAGCCTCGCCAGATGTCTTGATCAGTTTACCTTCAGCATCATATCCCTTGAAAGTAATCCTCCTGACATTTCCCTTTCCCGTGAGATTCAGTTCAAGGATGCCGCAGAGATTATGGAAATGAAACATTCCGTCATCCTCCAGTTCTGCGACCATAGGCAAAGCCGCCTCCTCGACATTATCTTCCACATAATTCTGCACAGAAGGGAAATTGAAAGTCACGCCATCCCGTCCAGCGGAAACATACGCAGAGAACGGATAGAAGGCCCAGTAGGCATCACCGTCACCGATGCTACCTTCAAAGACAGCAGTCTCGGAACCGCTATCAGCGCGGTTTACAAACTCAGCTGACTCCCACGAGGCATTATCAATTACAGCAATGCGGTCTCCATTACCCCACAACACGCTTCGGAATGCATCATCAGACGAACCTCCCAGACTTGCTTTGCTCTCGGCACTTTCCACCACTCCGTAGAAAGTCCTGATCGACTCGTCAGGTTTCACCGGATCCGCTTCATTCAATCCCATGCATGAAACGGCCAGAAGGATTACTGCCAAAATATAAAGTATGTTTTTCATAATCAGTTTAATAAAATATCGTAAATTCTGACACCCTTATTCCTTTATGCATCGTACCGGCAAAGCACACGATCGGAACGTATAGGATGAATTGTCTAATCCCGTATCACCGGCTGGATCTCCATCGTAATCATCATAATTGTAAGTACTATAAGAGAGGGAAAAAGAATAGGCAAAATTCTGATAATCGTAATTCCAATTCTGCTCCCAATTATAGGTAGTGATTGACCACATTTCAGTACTTGTATACGGCTTATAAAGATATCCATCGGCATAATAGTAACAAGTAGCCGGATACCAACTCTCAGGATTACTGAAACCAGATCCGAAGAGCATACCGTTATTGGTATGATCGTATTTCTGTTTTCTGAATCCGGCTTTACTCCAAACTCCAGAGGAACCACCTTCCGGGACCCTCCATCCAGGAGGACACGGATCGTAGATAGTCTTGTTCTTCTGCCATCTGGTCTCATCGCTATATTCATTACCCGTATAGTACCAATCCCAATTCGTTCCGACTACATTATTATATATCAGGGTCGTAGGATTTTGGACGGTATAGTCTATCGTACCGTTATACGAATCCGCGAGAGCCAGAGGGGTGTAATCCTTTCCTGTCGATGCCGCTCTTTGGCCAGAGTCCGGACTTCCTGTTCCTAAGAAAGGATCCTTGCGTCCCCACTGATATAAAAGTCCCAATGCAGTAAAGTCACCAGGCGTTGCACTTGTAGCACCAAGATTGCGGTCCATCATCGTTCCCGCATTGTTTGCATAGACACATTCCTGAGGCATGTCAGTCAACCATATGTGCCAAGACCACAGGATCTTTCCTGATGAGTTCATTGCAGCAATCACTGCATTGCCTTCACAGAAAACGTCCGGGGTTCTGATGACAATATGTGAATCTTTGTATTCTACGCTCTTGATAAGATCGCCTACAGCAGGTTTGACATCTGTTACGAAACTTTCCCAAAGCACTTCAACCGAAGCAACACCTCCAACAGATGCAGTGCCATTACCTTTAACTGGATCAAACTGATATGTACCGGCATGAGACACAATATAACTGTTAGCTGTCATTCCATTCAGATTGAGGTCGGTAACGACATCAGTTAAAGCAATTGAAACTATTTGCTTGGCGCCGTCGGTCGAAATGGTCGTCCACAGATAATATCCTTCCCATGTCACGTCCTGTCCCACATATGGTTCAAGATCGGCAACCGGAAAGACTGGAGACACAGCATAGTCCGTTCCTATCAAGATATTATAGTAATATCCATCCTTCACGACCTGCCCTGTAACCTTGACCTTGCAAGGGGTATGAGATGCCGCAACGAAGGATCCTATTGATCCGCTTGTCAAGTTATACACATCTGTTTTTGGGATAGACCCTGAACCCTCGACAGACACCGACTCCAATGTGAGTTCCCTGTTATTGTTATATGTGATGATCGGACCTGCCGCCTTCACATAATCACCTATGTCAACCATGCCGTCCCAATCAGAACCACGATAAGCATACAGCATATTTGCATCCTCGTCCGACATCAGGAAGCCTCTGCGGGTTTTTGCAACGACAACTCCAGTAAGATACACATATGTGCCGTCCTCAAGGGTCAAAGCATGCTTGACATTGCTGTTCTCCTTTGTTGTGAACGACATGACATTACCCAGAGATTCTCCTGCCTCATTCACGACAAAGGCCCTGTAATGATATTCTGTGCTTCTTTCAAGGTCTTTCAAGCTCATTGAATATGTAGAAAAAGAACCCTCATAGACCATTCGGTTGGATGTAGCAGGATCCACATCCGAAGTTTTGCTTATGTAGAATCCACGCTCTGAGACTTTTCCACCGCCATTGTCTTTTATTTTAGCATTCAATGTTGCGGAATACAATTCGACAGAAGTTGCAGACATTGTCTCCACCTGCGGCAAAGCAACAAGAGTCGTGAAAGTCAGTTTGTCAGGACTGTAGGTTACACCTCTTTCATTCTCAGCATAAGCGCGCACTGCATAGAGTGTATTCGGCGATAATCCTGTGAGCGTGGCCACATAGTCGCCGACAGTTCCTGATACCACAGACTTGCCGGTAGACTTGTCCGGTTCCTTGTCTCCCTTTACATATACAATTCCGCGTTCGATGATGTCCAGACCGCAGTCATCAGCAACACAAGCCGCCACTGACGCTCCTTCGGCAGTTATTTCAGACACGTCACAGATCTCAACAGTAGGAACATCATAAGCATGAACCTGCACAGCCGATCCGTAAGCAAGCACGTCGCCGTCATATACATATGCTCTTACATATAATGAACTGCCTGGTGCCACGTCTTTGAATTCAGCGGTGATTTTCTTGTCTTTCATGTCAGGATCTACGATTTTTGAACCATTCACAGAAAGAGTTTGCGAATCTCCATAACACAGTCCCCATTCAGTGACCTCGACACCTTTCTTGGGTTCGCATGAAAGGCCGACAACAAGTTTTTCCGCCACTTTGTCATATGAAATGACTGCAGGAGTCTGGAACTTGATGTATTTTTCCAAAGAACCTATTTTCACTTTCAGTGGATCGGAGCATATCTCCCCACCTTGCAAGCCATTTGTTACAAATGAGCATACATAAAAGGTTTCCTCATACTCACGTATGGTTATTTCCGATGTAAACGCGTCTCCTGCAATCACAGACGGCAAGCGTTCCACATCAGTCATATTCTTGTCTTTGCCGATATAGAATCCGCATTCATCAATCCTGGCAGTTTCATCTTTAGACACATTCGCAGACAGCGTGAACTTCAGAGATCCTCCATTATCATCAACCTTAAGATTCTTCACCTGAGGTATATTCAATGCTGATGGATCCGTTTCATTGAATCCCATGCATGAAACGGCCAACAGGCTTACAGCCAATATATAAACCCAACTTTTCATCGCCGGAAAATCAGAACATTACACCTACTCCAACCTCAAGCTCAGTGAACTTGAAGGCGGTATTGGAAACGCCTGCAGATACTGCAACAGGGCCGAGTTTCAGGATCAGCCCTGCCTCAGCCGCAACGCCTGTACAAGAGTAATCGGAGACCTGAGCCCAGTTTCCTTCCCAGTCCTGCCAGTGCACGCTTCTGGATCCATAACCTACTCCTGCGTATGGGTAAAGCCATTTTGCAGCACGGAAAAGGACTCCGCCGGTAGCCTGCATCCTTGACTGACGCTTGACACCGCTTGACCACATGTATCCTCCCCCATCGATTTCTCCGGTACTGTTACACTGATACGAAGCCTGGGCGAAGTTGAAATCACTTCTGAACTTGATATATCCACCAAATTTCTTCACATATCCCAGCATCAGACCGTATGACATCTGCGGCATAACAGCGACTGAACCCATCGCCAGTATCTCGTCGTCAAGAACATTCTTACCTTTGATATTCAATGTGAAACGGATATCCCTGCCAGCCAGCCTCTCCTTGCTCCTTTCAACATTATACCTTATCTGCTTGGCGCCGGACTGGGTTATCTTACCGAAGTCTCCTTTGAGCTCTGATGCTGTCAATGGATATTTCTGGCCATCCGCACCGCCAACAAGCATAATAACCTCGACTGAGCAAGACAGCACATTGTCGCCAAGCCTTATCTCATAGTCAAGCACAAGGTCCTTGTCGTCACGTGAAAGTTTCACATTTCCGATAAAGACGTCGTTCTTCTTTGGTTCAGGTAGAGTCGTCTGTCCCTGTGCTGACAATGAGCCCATCACCATCAGCACGCCGGCAGCTATTATATTAAAGATCTTCATAGTGCTATCTGATTACTTCCACAACAAAATCACTGTTTCCATTGAACTGCGGAGTCTGCTGTCCAGAGGTCTCCTTATCGACATTCGAAATCACGAACTCGACCAGTTCGGACATCATTATCTTTCCGTTGCCATCCTTATCCGCATCTCCCTGAAGTCCAACAGCGAGATAGTAGGTAAACCTTCCCGAACGCGTCCTGTCGTTTGCCTGTGAGGTCTGGTCTCCTCGCGAAGATGTAAACACTCTGAAAGAAGGATTATTCAGCCATGGCTGTTCCATTTCCGTTTCATCCACTATCACGAACTTCTGATTTGCAATGGACTGTGACTCATAGACCTCACTGGTCCTTGAACTGCCGCTGAAGCAGGCATCAAGGATCACTGTCACCGACTTTGCGTTCAGGGACGCAAGTTCCCTATACAGCTTATTGAGACTGTAACCATCCTCGGATATCCAGTCCTTGCCTACGTCATAAGGAATAAGGAACACATCCTTGCTTCCATCAGGCATCGTCATAGGTACTCCATGACCGGAATAATAGACATAAAGGTCGGTCTGTCCCGGCACAACCGAATAGACCAGCGATCCTCTCTGCGGATCAAAAAGACGCTTAAGTTCAGATCTTGTAGCCTGGCCGTCCGTATATGTACGCACATCCTTGATGCTGAGAGACTTTCTGAAATACTCCGACATGACCTCTGCGTCACGTGCCGCATAAGGAGCCGGAGCTATCGCCTTATCCTGATACTCTTCCGCACCGATGACTATCGCAATTGCATTCTGATATATTGACTGACCGAGAGGGGCCACCATAATGTCCTTGTATCGTGCCTCAGAAGTCACTCGGGCATCGTTCGAAATCACCTTTGTGCCAAGCGAAGCCATAAGCATTTCCTTGTTACCCTCAACCTTCACCGTTTCCGGCTTTACTGTCGCGGCATCGAACGGAATCGGGATCTGCTGCGATGTGATGTTTCCGAAACCTTTGTCTTCCATTACAGTGAGGTATACCGGAATGAATTCTCCCTTATGAGTATAATGGGCATTCGGACTGAGTCGGAATGATATCTCATTTGTCTGTCCTACCAACATGTCAGCCACCTCGCCAGTAATAGACTGTGCGTAGCCAGACATCGTAAGAAGACGGATATTCGGATCCTTGGATGATATCGTATATCTGATCTTCTTTGCCTCTCCATCACCGATATTCTGTATCAGGACAGTCGCCCTGACCACATCCATGTTCTGAAGCTTATTATCCGGATTTCCGTTATACGGCTTTGTATCCACGCCTGAGTCGCTGATCTCGACACCATTCAGCTTCAGCTTGGCTCTTTGGAATTCGAATGTTGACAGCTCCAAAGTCGCATTGATGTCATAACCCATAGGCTCGGACACCACAATATTGAACTTGGTAAATCCAGTAGGAACATTCAGGGAGGCCGTCATCGGGACATGCACCTCTGTCGAACTGTTCTTATCTACATAGGTATTAATGACAGATTGCCCCAAATCGACACCATAGCTTCTGTCTGCTGGCGTCACAGTCACCTTGACATTGTCTGCCTTACCTCCTCTGTTGGAAATCTCCAGCAGGATGTATCCGCTTTCTTCGGCTTCAAGGATATTATTATTGTTGTCATCAATGAACTTGATGTTCATACGCAGATCAGGGGGCATGAACATTTCTGTAACATCCTCAAGTCTAAAAGAGATGCTCTCCGAAGTCACAGATTGCGCTTGAGCGTGTATGGCCCCCATCAACCACAACAATGCCAATGGAAGTAAGGTTTTCATAAGTCTTTTCATATCTCAGCAGTTTAATTTCTTCTTATAATGATATCGAATGGAATGAGATTCATTTCAGGGTCTGTCCGCCTTACTCTAGAGAGCCAAGCGTGGAAATCATTGAAGGCCAAGGTTCGGAGATTGCCGTCGGCACTATCGTTTGCCTTGGTGAACTTATTGGGAGAAAAGACCACATACAGACGTACCATCTCCATGTCTACCCCAGGGCTGCACCCTAATGGATACTCCCTCACTGCAAACGGATCTATTTTTCCTGATTTTGACTTTGAAAAGAATACATACTCATCACCGGCATCCACTTTCATTATATCTGCCGAAAGGCCGTTATATGGGAAAAGACAGTTGACTGTCTGACGGTCTCCAAGATAAACAGCGACATAACCGTCAACCGGGCTCTTGAAAGACAGGTAAAGTCTATCACCGTGGGTAAAGTCCAAAGAAGAATATCTGACATCCGTACCATTCTTCAACACATGGCACTTGAGGTCAATCGGAGCGGAAACAATCTCACGGATTCTGCCTGATACGGTCACGTCCAGAACAAAGTGATCATTGACGACTGACTTGAGTATGACAGGAGGAGCTGTGTCTTCGAGCCATTCTCCCTTTACCTCGACATCGCCATAAGTAACGCTGCTTACAGTCTCCGATATGGTCATGGCTGTCGTAGAAGAAACCAATGTACCGAAATGGTCGGCGATCATCCCGAGCTGGGCCTGCCTGACAGCATTAACCTGGGCCTGCTGGAACGATTCAGTCTCTGACATCACATAACGGTAGGTATACCTATCACTTACTATCCGCTGAGCATAAGCATCCCCTCCTGTCAGGCAAAGCAGGAGGATGATGATCGAATATATCGACTTTTTCATAGTGTTGAAGTTCCAAAGGCCTGCGCCACATAGGCCACTGCATAAAAGAAAGTGTGAGGCCCATTTCGCTTATCTGAAAGAAGGTTGTGGTAAGACCTTTGTACCGATAAACCTGAATACCCCACACTCGGTATGGATATGGGGTACGCCCGAAGAATCGGGCATAGCGATACCTATACACGAGCAGAAGCGTTCATTCGCAACCCGGTACATGAAAACTACCACATTTTCTTTCAAGGATTTACGAAAACACTTTCGCTTAATATGTCTGCTGCATGTAACAGCATTGCAAAGATAAATAAAATACCGGAAATGTCGTATACTCATTTCCGGTATTTTTATTTTTATGCTCAGAGGGCATTATGAGTCAGTTTCTAGTCTTCCAGAAACTGACTCATATTCTCAGAATACTTCCTCCATTTGTCGATCAGCGCCTGCATATCTGACGGAAGCTCCGAGTCGAAGCGGACCATCTGCTTTGTCTTCGGATGGACGAAGCCGAGGGTCTTGGCGTGGAGGGCCTGGCGCGGGAGGAGCTTGAAGCAGTTCTCTATGAACTGACGGTATTTCGCGTAGATGGTGCCTTTGCGGATCTCAGAGCCGTCATAGCGCTCGTCGTTGAAGAGAGGATGGCCTATCCAGTTGAAATGGACACGGATCTGGTGTGTACGTCCTGTCTCCAGCCGGCATTCGACCACCGTCACATAGCCGAAGCGTTCAAGCACGCGGTAATGTGTCACGGCATGCTTTCCGTGGTCTCCCTCAGGGAAAACCTTGAAGCGCATGCGGTCGTTAGGGTCGCGGCCGATGTTTCCTGTGATCGTGCCTTCGTCATCCTTGAGATTGCCCCACACTATGGCCACATACCTTCTTTCTATAGAATGCACGAAGAACTGCTTCGCAAGGTCCAGCTGGGCCTCGTCGTTCTTTGCCACAACCAGCAGTCCGGATGTGTCCTTGTCGATGCGATGCACCAGAACACCCATCCTCTCATCCTGAGCGTCAGGGCCTTGAGATATGCCCAGATGGTGGGCCAACGCGTTTACAAGCGTGCCGCTGAAGTGGCCGTGCCCCGGATGGACGACCATTCCGGCCTCTTTGTTCAACACAAGGACGTCGTCATCTTCATATACTATATTCAAAGGAATAGCCTCCGGAAGGATCTCCAGACCACGCCTCTGATATGGCATCACGAATGTAACCACATCTCCAGGACGGACGATATAGTTAGCCTTGACTATCTTCTCATTGACACGGATGTACTCTGCCTTTATGGCAAGCTGGATGCGATGACGGGACGTATACTCCATATGCGTAGCAAGATACTTGTCCACACGCATAGGAACCTGGCCGGCAGCGATGTCGAAACGGTAATGCTCGAACATTTCCTGCTGCTCATCCTCATAGGCCACCTCGTCACCCGCCTGGGCCGAGTCGAAATCCTCGACAGGCTCTTCAAAGTCGAAATAACTCATCTGCTACTCTTCCATTACATTCTTAAGATATATGGCAACGTCTGTTCCCATACCTACAGCCAGATCCGAAGGGGCGGGACTCTGCTTGTATACAACTGCATTGAGGCTATCCTCCCATGTCTTGACAGTCTTGTCATAGTACACTTTCCTTACATTGAGGTATGAATCGTGAAGAAGCTTGACAGCCGTCTCCGCATTGAAACCCTCGAGATCAGGAATCATTGTCTCGCAGTCCTCGCTGTTCAGTCCCACCACAAGGTCGATCACGGACTCTGCCTCGACATGAGTACCAGGCTCCACGACATCTCCCTTATAGAGCTGCTGGATGACATTGTTGGTCGCAATATCATTCTTATATACAAGACGCCCGAGTTTCAGCCCGCGCTGCTCCAGTTCCGGAACAGCCTGCCTGAGCGAATATCCCACAAGGTTAGGCACAGTCACCTTTCTGGCATTGACAGCATTGACCGTCAGAAGAACACGGCGGCCTTCCTTCACCTTTGCGCCAGGCTGAGGTATATGACTCTTCACCTTGCCTCGGTTTCGCTGAGAGTATACTGAGTCTATGATTTCGACTCTCATCCCTGCATCTTCGGCAGCCTTGACCGCCTCCTGATATGTCATGCCTCTGAAATCAGGGACCGACAGTTCCCTGCCATGCTGTGTTGCCACATTCAGAAACACCATTGCTCCGACAACGAGAACGACAACGATAATGAACGCCGTCAGAAGATTCCTGACGATCCAGTGCCTGAAAAAACCTTTCTTCTCTTCCTGAGTATTATTAGCCATATTATCACTTTACTGTTATCAATTCATAAGCGCGCTTGCCGAGACCTATCTTCTCTCCATATTCTACGCCTGCCTCCCAGTTGGTGTCCGGATGCACGATGCGGAACTTGTCCTCGCCCTTATGGTGATGATGTCCGCATGAACACTCCTCCGAATGCTGGTGATCCTTGTCTGATATGGCATTGCCCAGAAGGCTTGGTGCGGCCTTCACAAGGTCTGCGCAAGCGCAGTCGAGCGCCACAGGATCGAATGAAGCCGCAATGCCGAGGTCCGGCACTATCGCTGCATCATTGTGGTTCCAGCAGTCGCAGTTCGGAGACACGTTCATGATGAAGCTGATATGGAATGAAGGCTTTCCCTTCACTACTGCCAATGCATACTCGGCGATCTTGCTGTTGAGCACCTCCGATGTGTCATAGTCCTTCACTACTGCCGCTGACTTCTGGCATACAGCCACACACTGACCGCAGCCGACGCACTTGTCATAATCTATCACGGCCTTGCGGTCAACCACCTTCACTGCATCGTGACGGCAGTATTTCTCACATATGCGGCATCCGATGCAGTTGTCCAAGTCAATGCATGGCTGAGATGACGAATGCAGCTCAAGCTTGCCTCCTACACTTGCAGAGCCCATTCCGAGGTTCTTCAGAGCGCCGCCGAAGCCACTCTGCTCATGTCCCTTGAAGTGATTCATTGAAATCACGATATCAGCATCTGCAATCGCCGCTCCGATCTTTGGAGACGGGCAATATGCGCCGCCACATGGGACTTCCTTATAGTCAGTTCCCTTCAGACCGTCTGCGATTATGACATCGGCATGAGCTCCGATCCTGTTGAATCCGTTCTCCATTGCTGCACTGAGATGGTCCACCGCATTGGAGCGGCCGCCTGAATACAAGGTGTTGGAGTCGGTCAGGAATGGCTTTCCTCCGAGTGAACGGATCACGTCAACCACGCGGGCAGCATAGTTAGGACGTATATATGCAAGGTTGCCCGGCTCACCGAAGTGTATCTTGATGGCAGTGAACTTGCCGTCAAAGTCAATCTCGCCGATGCCGGCCTTTCTGATCAGTCTTTCAAGCTTTGTAAGCATGTCGTTCCCAGGAACTGTCCTGAGATCGGTAAAAAACACTTTTGAGTTTTTCATATCTATTGTATTGGTATTCCCTGGAAGATGACCATGAAAAGTCCCTTGCCAAGCAATGCTGTTCCTATTATCACTATTATCGCTCCCGTGACTCTGCTGATCCACAGGATTGTGTTCATCTTGAAACTGTCTCTGAAACGGCTCAGGAACCATGATACAGAGAACCAATATGTCACTGAACCTGCACTCACCGAAAGTATGATCGGCATGACGCTCCAGTCGTGCGGCGATTTGTTGGCAATGCCGAAGAATGCAAAGAGGGCAAGCATGACGAATATCGCTCCCGGATTGGACAGAGCCATGGCCACAGCCCTTCCGAAATCCTTCGGGGACACATCCGTGCCGTCATTTTTCATCTTGCGGAACGGGTCTTTAAGAGCCATGGAGAGGCCGAGGACTGCAAGGACGAGTCCTCCGGCTATCAGTATGATCACACGGTGCTCATCCAGAAACCTCTGAGCAAAAGCCAAGGCGAAGATCGCTATGGATGCATATAATGTATCCACCACACTTGCACCCAGGCCGGACACGAAGCCTGCCTTATGTCCCAGGCTCAAGGATTTCTGCACCACAAGAATGAGAATCGGTCCTATCGGGGCCGATGCACAAATTCCTACAAGGAATCCTCTGAGCATATCAAGCAACATAACAAACAAAGGTAGTAAATTTATTTATATCTTTGCATTAACATATATCAGGAGAACAAATGAAAAAGGGAAATATAGTACTCTGGGGGCTCGTCCTGCTTTTCGCTGTGATGATGTCTGTTCCATTTCTTGTGCCACATACCGGTTTTCTGGCGCTGTTCGGCATCATTCCTCTTCTCTGTATGGACCGCATCGCAACTCTGACGGAGAAGAAACGCGTATGGATATATCACTACAGCGCATTTGTCATCTGGAATGCGATCACGACCTTCTGGGTGTGCAACGCCACAATCGGAGGTGGCATTTTTGCCGTCCTGGCGAATTCGCTCCAGATGTCTACCATATTCGGGCTGTTCCGCCTCAGCAAGAAGAAATTCACTGGTACGCTTCCATACATATTCCTGATGGTGACATGGATAGCGTGGGAGAGATTCTATTTCGATGCAGAGATATCCTGGCCTTGGCTCGTACTGGGAAATTCGTTTGCAAGAACCACATGGGCTGTTCAATGGTATGAATTTACCGGCAGCCTCGGCGGCTCTCTATGGATATGGCTCACGAACCTCAGCATCTTCGGTCTTCTGGCAAGCCTGTCAGACGGCAGCTGGAGCACATGGAACATGAAGGCCAGATCAGCCGCAGTCATCGGACTGGCCGCACTCCTGATCGCTCCGCCGGTCATCTCGGGAGCAATAGGGAAAGAGTATAAAGACTCGATGCAGGCTGAGGAGATGCTTGACGTGCTCATAGTCCAGCCGAACATAGACCCATACAACAAGTTCCAGGCACTGACACAGGATCAGCAGAATGCCATTCTTGAAGGACAGATAACAAAAGCGCTTGGATACAGGAAGAATGATTCCACAGCCGCTCCCCTGCTTGTCCTCACTCCAGAGACTTTCACAAGCGACATAATCGTCGGCCAGTACGAACGAAGCAAGACCTGGAGGCGATTCACGACACTGCTTGAAAGCTATCCTAATGTAAACATGCTTTTCGGCGCATCGGCATACGACTACATAAACTCCCAGGAAGCTCCGTCATACACGGCACGCGACCTTGGACATGGCCTCTGGGTCGAGTCCCATAACTCTGCGCTGATGATCGACGGCAGCAGACGCACAGAGATTTTCCACAAGAGCAAGCTTGTAGTGGCTGTCGAGCACACTCCATATCCAAGATTCTTCTGTCCTATAGACAACATGCTGGGCGGAGTGATGGGAAGATGCGTCGGACAGGACGAGATAACTCTCCTCAATGTCAAGGACTCTGAAGGAAAGCGCGTTCCCATAGGATGCGCCGTATGCTACGAATCCGTATACGGAGAATACTACACAGAATACATCCGCAAAGGGGCCAGGGCTATGACCATCATCACCAATGATGCATGGTGGGGAGACACTCCGGGCTACAGGCAGCACCTGAGCTACGCGTCGCTGCGCGCCATAGAGACGCGCCGCGCGATCGCCCGCTGCGCCAACACCGGCATAAGCGCCATAATCAGTCCTGCAGGAGAAATAATCCAGCCCACTCCATGGTGGGAGCAGGCTGTCATAAAAGGTCAGATTCCTCTGCGTGATGACATCACATTCTTCGTTAGTCACGGAGACATCACCGGTCGTGTCTGCAGCTTCATCCACTGGCTTCTGCTGCTCGCACTCATCGTGCGCTTCATCACACGCAGATAATCATTCTATCTTCTTGGAGGGCCCATAGGACCGCGTCCGCCAGGACCGCCGCCCGCCGCGCCTCCGAAGTTTCCGAAGTTTCCGAAGCGATATGTCAGCGAAAGGATTATATATCGTCCAAGGGTGTTGTTTCTTGTCTCGAGATGATAGTTGGCCGAGTCTGAAACAGACAGGTTCTTCGACTGGCCAAGGATGTCATATGCCTTGAGGGCAAGCGTCACCTTGTTCTTGAAGAGAAGCTTCGTGATCTCGGCATTGAGGATGATTTCATCTTCCTGCGGAGTCGTATAGCCTCGGTACCAGTTGTAATCCACGTCAGCGATGAGGTTGACACCTCCAGGAATCGTCCAGTTCATCGAACCGTCGACCTGGTTGTTCCATGTCGCCTGAAGCTGGCTGTTCTCCATCGTATACCATGACTTGTTCATCCTTGTACGGCCACCGACAGTGAGTTCTACAAAGTCATTCCTGTATGTGAGGCGGAGTCTCTGTGTGAAGCTCATAGTCTGAGTTCTGTTGGTGATGAAGTCCTTGCTCTCCGACAGATCCGCATAATCCCTGTTGAATGCAGCATAATCAAATGTCGCATTCTCGGCATCATAGTACTTGTCCGACTGGAGAGCGCCAGTGCCGATGAATGAGGTCGACTGGTTATAGCGGGCAAAAGTCATCGAAAAGATCGAGAGGCCTGTCTTTCCAAACGGAGAGTTCACCATCACACGCATGTCGGCAGAACCTGTTCCAGGACCGTTGACAGGAATCGAATACTGCACTCCGGATGGGTCATACCATTGTGCGCTTGTGATCGCATCCTCGACGAGGCTGGCTCCGAAACGTGCATGAACCGAAGTGAATGTCTTCTTGTTGGTGTATCCGAACATACCGCGTACATTATGGTTGAAGTATGGATCCAGGTTTGGATTACCGAGCGATATGTTGAGAGGATTGGAGTTGTCCGGCACAGGAAGGAGCTGAGAGGTCGAAGGCTGCGCAGAACGTCCGAAATAGAAGAAACGGATGTTCGTATTGTCGTTGAACTCATAGTTTAGCATGGCCTGAGGCGACCAGTTGTGAGTCACATTGTGATATGGATCATGACCGGAAGTCACATTGTCCGTAATGGTCGGATTGTATGAAGCACCGAGCTGTGCGCGAAACTTCTCCTTCTGGTAGCTGATGTTTGCTCCGGCCCTGTGGTTCTGGGACATGTTGTTGATCCTGTTGGAATAGTTTTCATCAAGAGTCTCTCCTGTAGGGTCGAACACCAGATGACCACCGTCAAGAAGGTCTGAGCCGCTGTTGAATGTATTCTTGTATGAAGTATTCTTGTTCCAGCTGTACTGATAATTTGCCTCGAGATAGAAATCATGACCGAGCGGCTCTGTATACACGAGTCTTCCGCTCAGAGATGAACTCTTGGAGTTCTGGTCATAACGCTGATTGACGATCTCATCAGACCACGTTGAGGTTTCGGCATCCCGGATCTGCGTCAGAGACTGGTTCAGTCCGAACATTTCATTGCTGCTGAAGCTGTAACGTACGTTTGCTGAAATTGTCCTTCCCGGCTTTCCTAACTTCTGTCTGAAGAGGAAGAAACCGCTGGTCTGCCAGTTGTCGTTGTTACCGCCCTTACTGGTGTAACCCTTGTTGGTCTCCTGTGCGACACCTGCAGTCTCAGTCGCTGTCTTGAAGTCCGAGAACTCGTTGAAGTCTCCACGACCGAAATTGAACTGCGGCTCGAAGAGAATGGAAGTGTTCTCCGAGAACTTATGCTCCAGACGGATACCGAACCTGTGCCCCTGGGTCATGGTACGACCTGTTCCGATCTCATCATTGAGAAGGCGGGTGCCGTCATTGAGGTATGTGATCTTGGAACTTTCCTCCATCACGTCGTTGATGGATCCGTTATAGAGGTAGTTTCCGGCAAGGTCCATATTGTCATCGAGCAGAGTGAAAGCGCCGTTCATACCGCCCATCCATGATGTCGTGATACCGTTACTGCGGCCCCAGCCGCCCATTCCACGGCCCATTCCTCCGCCTCCGCGCATGCCCTGCATCATGCTGCCGGCCATGTCGTTGAAACCTCGGTTATTTGTATTGTTGCCATTCAGGATGACACTTATCTGGCTCTTGTCAGTAAAGCGTCCGACCATTGCCGCACCCTGATATCTCCAGTCGTTCATGTCCGATCCGTTGCCAGGCACGTCGTGTCCGCCGCCACCCATGACATTTCCGAACCATCCCTTCATCATTCCCGGCATGAGCGAAAGGTCTATGACCGTCTCCTCCTCACCGTCATCGATGCCGGTGAACATGGCCTGGTCTGACTTCTTCTCGACCACCTTCACCTTCTCGATGAGCTTTGCAGGAATGTTCTTCGATGCAAGCTGCGGGTCGTCCATGAAGAAAGTCTTTCCATCTATTGTAATCTTCTTGATAGTCTCTCCGTTTGCAGTGATGGTACCATCAGTCTCGACTTCCACGCCAGGAAGCTTCTTGAGGAGTTCCTCGAGCATGTCATTGTCTGAGGTCTTGAATGAAGACGCCGTATACTCGATAGTATCCTTGCGGACGATAATAGGGTTTCCGACAGCTGACACGCTTGCTGCATCAAGGACCTCGACATCTTCAGTCATCTTTATGTCACCCAGATCCACATTCTTCTCGACCTTTATTTCCTGAGAATGCGGCTTGTAGCCCATGATTTCGGCCTTGAGCACATATGTATCCCTTTTGACCTTGGTAAGAACAGCTTTTCCTTCTGCATCCGAAAGGATGTACTTCGATGTAGTTTCAGCGCCCTTTTCAGTCAATGACACAGTTGCATACGGTACCGGTTCCGATGTCTTCGAGTCGACAAGCCTGAGCTTTACTGTCACCTGCGCAAATGAAGATGCGCTTACGAAAAGCGCAATAATGAGAGAGATTATCTTTGATAAATGTTTCATAGCTTAATTTAGACACTGTCTTAAACCAAAGGTTTAATGCTGATGTTATTTTTTTATCCTGTCCGGATTGTCTGCAAGGAATTTCTTCCAGTCCGTCTTTGCTCCGACGGCTGCCAACGGATTTGTCATCTGATAATGATGGCAAAGCGCTATGGCCAAAGCATCTGTCGCGTCGAGATATTTCGGGTCAAGTTCGACCTTCATGGTTTTCTGTATCATCATGGAGACCTGTTCCTTGGATGCTGCTCCGTTGCCACAGATGGCTATCTTGGCCTTTCTCGGAGCATACTCCGCCACCGGTATGCCGCGCATTATCGCGGCCGTGATGGCAGCTCCCTGCGCCCTTCCAAGCTTCAGTACAACCTGAGCATTCTTTCCATAGAAAGGAGACTCGACAGCCAGCTGGTCAGGCTTATGCTGATCAAGCAGCTCCGACACACCTGAAAATATGTTCGCAAGCTTCTCGAACGGATCCTTGATCTTCCTAAGATCAAAGACTCCCATATCGACATAGTGTGGACCCTTTGAGTCCACACTTATGATCCCGTATCCAAGGATGTTGGTACCGGGGTCTATGCCGATGATAGTCATTAGTCTATACAGTCAAATCCAGTGTAAGGACGGAGTGCTTCAGGTATCTCGATCCTGTCACCCTTCTGGTAATTCTCGAGGAGAGCCGCAACGACTCTTGGAAGTGCGAGCGAGCTTCCGTTGAGAGTGTGAGCAAGCTGAGTCTTGCCCTCAGCATCCTTATATCTGAGTTTCAGGCGGTTGGCCTGGTATGACTCAAAGTTTGACACTGACGATATCTCAAGCCATCTCTCCTGCGCTGCTGAGTATACCTCGAAGTCATATGTGATGGCTGAAGTGAAGCTCATGTCACCACCGCAGAGGCGGAGGATCCTGTATGGAAGACCGAGAGCCTTCACGATGCTCTCCACATGCGCCACCATGTCATCAAGGGCAGCATATGAGTCCTCAGGCTTCTCGATACGTACGATCTCGACCTTGTCGAACTGATGGAGACGGTTAAGTCCGCGCACATCCTTTCCATATGATCCGGCCTCACGACGGAAGCATGGAGTATATGCTGTCATCTTCACAGGGAAATCGTTGTTTCCGAGGATGACATCTCTATAGATGTTGGTCACAGGAACCTCTGCTGTAGGGACAAGGTAGAAGTTGTCAGCAGTAGCATGGTACATCTGGCCCTCCTTGTCAGGAAGCTGGCCAGTGCCGAAACCTGAAGCCTCATTCACCATGATCGGTGGTTCCACCTCAAGATATCCTGCCTTGGTGTTGAAATCAAGGAAGAAATTGATCAGAGCACGCTGAAGTCTTGCACCCTTGCCTTTGTATACAGGGAAGCCTGCTCCTGTAAGCTTCACGCCAAGGTCGAAGTCTATGATGTCGAACTTCTTGGCAAGCTCCCAGTGCGGCAGCTTGTCCTCACCGAGCTCAGGAATCTCGTTGCCTGTCTTTACGACGACATTATCCTCGGCTCCCTTTCCTTCAGGAACCATGTCGCAAGGAATATTTGGAAGGAGAACCACGAGAGAATCGAGTTCCGCGTTATTCTCCTGAGATGTCTTCTCGATTTCAGCTGAACGGGTCTTTAGTGCAGCGACCTCGGACTTCACACCTTCGGCCTCTTCCCTTCTGCCTTCCTTCATGAGGCCGCCGATCTGGGCTGCCTTCTTTTTCTGCTCAGCCAGGCATGAGTCAAGCTCTGCCTGAAGAGTCCTTCTGTTCTGGTCAAGGGCTATGATCTTCTCTACGATCTCCCTTGCGTCAAAATTCTTAACTGCAAGCTTCGAAATCACGAATTCCGGATTTTCACGAAGCAGTTTCAATGTCAACATATTATTCTTTTTAGATCCCTCGACAAGCTCGGGATGACAGTTAACGACAAGTCGTATGACAGTTAATCAACAAAAAGAGGACTGAAACCCGCTCGGGTATACAGTCCTCTATCTTTGTCATAAATCCCCGAGTCTTAGTTCTCAAAAGGGAGTACCGAGACGTAAGATTTGTTATCAGCCTTCTTGCGGAAGCTAACCTTACCGTCTATGAGTGCGTAAAGAGTGTGATCCTTACCCATTCCTACGTTCAGACCTGGGTTGTGAACTGTTCCTCTCTGACGAACGAGGATGTTACCAGCCTTCACTACCTGATCACCGAATTTCTTGATACCGAGTCGTTTGCTATGTGACTCACGACCGTTCTTGGAACTACCGACGCCTTTTTTATGTGCCATAATGTTTCCTCCTCAATTAATTAAGCGATCGAATTGATCTGAAGTTTTGTGAAATACTGACGGTGTCCGTTACACTTCTGGTAACCCTTTCTGCGCTTCTTCTTGAAAACAAGAACCTTGTCGCCCTTGAGTCCGTCGTTAACGCCTCTCTCAGCTCTGCCGAGAACTGTTGCTGTTACCTTTGCGCCCTCTACATATGGAGCACCTACCTTTACTGCGCCTTCCTCGTCGATAAGGAGTACCTTCTCGAACTCGACTGTTGCGCCCTTCTCATCCGCAAGGCGGTGTACGAAGATTTCCATACCAGCCTCTACTTTAAACTGCTGGCCTGCAATTTCTACGATTGCGTACATAAAAAACTTAAAATATTGAAAGTTTTAGACAGCAAGCGGCTGCTTCCTGCAGCTCTTTATCATGGCTTGACAATCTGTAAATAATCTTCTTTGTATAATACTACTGCTCGTCTCTGAGCTGAAGCTGCTGAACATAGATAGCCTTCTGCATCTGCATTCTCTTCTTTACAGATGGCTTTACGAAGTTCTTTCTTGCGCGAAGCTCACGGATTGCACCTGTCTTCTCGAATTTTCTCTTGAACTTCTTGAGAGCCTTCTCAATGCTATCGCCTTCCTTTACTGGAACTATAATCATATCTAAATCACCTCCTTTTTATTATAGGGCTGCAAAGATACGCATATTATTTTGATTTCAAAATATTTTTAAGAGTTTCCATTCCACTGGTAGCCACATCCTTAATATGCTTCACCCTTCCGTCACGGACCGGCACGTCATTCGGGTCGATTATATATATAGGTGTATCAGCCTTGGCATATGCATATAGGCCGGCAGCCGGATATACCTGCAGAGACGTTCCTACGATAAGCAGCACGTCCGCCTGCATCACCTTGTCGATTGCTGCATTGATATAAGGCACAGCCTCGCCGAACCACACGATGTGCGGGCGGAGCTGCGCGCCGTTCGGAGCGAGGTCGCCCAGCTTTATAGCATCTGTTCCGATGTCGAATACCGTCTCCTCCGAATAATTATCCACATCATTATAGCAGTTCTCCGGACGCACTTTGGTCAATTCTCCATGAAGATGGATGATCCTTGTGCTGCCCGCCCTCTCGTGAAGATTGTCTACATTCTGAGTGATCACGGTAACATCCCATCCGGCTTCGAGAGACGCAATAGCAAGGTGCGCAGCATTAGGGCGCACAGTCGCCAGCTGCGCCCTGCGCTGGTTATAGAAATCCAGCACGAGTGCAGGATTGCGATACCATCCTTCAATGGTAGCCACATCCTCGACCTTGTAATTCTCCCACAGTCCGTTGCTGTCACGGAAAGTGGACACGCCGCTCTCGGCGCTCACTCCGGCGCCGGTGAGAACCACCAGTTTCTTTTTCATATGTTATCTCGCAAAATAATAGTTTTCAAGCCAATACTCAAAGAGAGGGTCCAGCACGACAGGCTCATCCTTCTCATTGAAAGTTATGATTTCCTTCTTGCGAAGAGCATCCTTCACTCTTCTCACATTCGCAGAAGAATTGAGATGATATTTCTCGATGACCTCCGAAGAACTGAACTTGTTGACACCGTCAAGAACCGCGCGCATCAGACTTATCTGATGATCGGTCAGGTCATCTATCATATTCTTGAAACGAGGCTCGTGAAGCGATATCATCGATCGAAGAGCCTCAGTCATTATGGACTCGTTGATGAAACCCTTTGACATCAGGTCGCAGATGGATGCCAGGTGGTTGATGTACCACAGATTGCACTTGAAGAGTTCGCATGCTCCCATGGCCAGGTCCCTCTCGAAAGACTTTCCTGATCCGTACAGGAAGCCGCGCACCACATGGTCTATGATATCCCTGTTCTCCACCGGCGTCAGAGGCAGATGAACCACCTGACGGTAGAAGAACCTGCGCTCGGCGAATATGAGCTTCATTGCATTGACACGGGACCCTGTCATGATGAATGACGAAGCCGGCTTGTCGAATCGCTCACGGAACATCTCTTCCATCACATAGAACAGGTCTTCATAGTCATCAGCCGACATGATTGTCTGGAACTCCTTGAGGATGACATAATAAGGCATGCCCTTCTCCGCAGCAAGGCGATGCGGGAGGCGCATCATCTTGGCCATGTCTTCCCTGTCGGCATCCCAGCTGAGAGACACGATCGAACCTTCCTGATAGAAACGCTCCCTGTCAAACACGAAGTGAGTGCCGTCCAGATAGTTCTCTATCGCATCCTTGAACTGGTCAGGAGTTGAAAGCGCAGCCTTCATCACCGCGGTGCCGAACCTGAGGAGGAACTCGCTGACGCTCCTGATGTTGAACATGTCCACACACACTATCATGAACTGTCTGCCGGATGATCTCATGTTGATGAGGGTCTGTTGGATGACAGACATCTTGCCTGTCTTAGGCGGCTCGTACATCACGACCTGCTCCCCTGCTTCAAGCAGGTTCGCAAGGATTCCGCATTCCTTCTTTCGACCGATGAAGTTCTTGGCAGTCACATATCTGTCATAAACAAAAGGAGTATCCATATCGCTTCGTTTTTAATAACGCAAATTTAATATTTCAGCAGTTTTTATGCAACAAAAATGTTAATAATAAATTTTTGCTATCTTTGTTTGATTATCCTGAGCATACTGGACTAAAAGCTATGATAAGAAGAATTCTCAAGGCACTGGGTTGGATCGCAGGAATCTGGGTGGCAATATTGCTGATCGCTCAGATCATCCTGTCTTCGTCAATACTGACCAAGACCGTAAACAGCATTGCGGCTGAGTTCGTTGATGGCGAAATATCGTTCGGCGATGCACGCGTGTCACTTCTGCGCCGCTTCCCGAAGGCTACAGTGACCCTTGAGGACTTCAGCATCACATATCCTGCCGAGAGGTTTGACTCCCTGGAGCGCATAGGCGTGCAGGGTCATATGCTTTATCACGGAACCGGCGAGACCGCCGACACGCTTGCCTCCTTCAAGGAGCTGTCGGCAAGCATACGCCTGCTGCCGCTTATCAAAGGCGAGTTCCATATCCCGTACATAAGTCTTGTACGGCCAAGGATATTCGCCCACAGTTATGACGAGGAAAATGCGAACTGGAACATATTCAGGCTTGACTCAGACGAGGAGGAGGAAGAATCATCCGGAATGCCTGTAATATCCCTCGGTCATATTTCACTTGACAGGCATCCTCACATCGTATACACAGACAGCAAGGATACCCTCTTTGCAATGATCGACCTTGCAAAGCTGCAATTTGACGGCAAGCTCAAGACAAGCCGAATGTCTAAGGCAAAGGCGGGTCTCATCATGGACAGCCTCTTTGTGGCAGGCCGTATGGGACGCGACACCGTTGCGATGGGACTCGACATGCTCCACATCCACGAACACAGGCATCATATGGACATAAACGCCCACGCTAAGGCGTTCCTGGCGACAAGGGCCTTCGGCAGAATGCAGGTACCGGTAGACATCAGCGGTGCGGTATCGTTCCCCAAGGACACTGTGACCGTAATTTCACTTGATAACTTCAAGGCAGACATAGCGACCGTTCCTTTCCATGCCGACGCAGACATAAGACTATATGAAGGCAGGACAGGAATTGACGGAACAGTTGGCATCAAGGAGTGCAAGCTGCAGAATGTCCTGTCGGACTATCTCTCGCACTTCATCCCTGAGGCTGACATGATAGAGACCGACGCGGTCGTCAGCCTCAAGGCGGACATCAGCGGATGCTATGACCACTCAACCGGATCATTGCCGGACATCAAGGCAACCCTGGATGTTCCGAAGTCCGCCATAGCATACGAACCGTTTCCTCATGACATAAGGTTGGGACTTACTGCAAAGGCAGAGACCGACGACAAGGGAAGGATCAATGTCGACATCGAGGACGCCGCAGTCAACACTGTCGGCATGAAGCTGTCTGCAGATGCAGGAGCAAGAGATATCCTCGGCGACGACCCGCTATTGAATATTGACGGAAGTCTGACAGCTTCGTTCGATTCGCTGCAGACATTCATACCTGACACGATGAATGTGCAGGCGTCGGGGCACCTTGCAGCCGACATAAAGGGAAGCGCAAGGTTGTCACACCTGAATCTGTATAACTTCTCCAGGGCAGCCCTGACCGGCAAACTCAGCCTCAAGGACATCGTCCTGAACGCACAGGACGACACGATCAGCGTAAACATTGACACTGTCGGTATAGTCTTGGGACCTGAGACACGCACTTCACGCAGAGATCCGTCAAAGTCATTCAGACTGCTCGGAATAAAGGGATCTGCAGGCAACGCCGACATAACATATAAAGATGCCCTGGCCCTCAAGGGAAAAGGGCTTGCATTCAGCGCGATGAACTCGATCCCTGAGGGCGACGACACCAGCAAAGTGAGCTACCTCGGCGGCACAATCAGCGCCCTACAGCTGTCAGTCTGGGATTCCGAAGGATCGAGCGTAAATCTGGATCAGACGACAAACAGGTTCCAGATGATACCGAAGAAGGGCCAGCCTACAGTGCCGATGCTGACCTTCTCAAGCGTAAACAAGAGAATCACTCTCGCGACTTCCGTCAACCGAGCCATTCTTACAGACTCGCAGATCAGGGCCAGCGCAGCCTTGAACACTCTTGAGCGCAGGGCAAAGATGCAGGCATTCCGTGATTCGCTGGCAAGAGTATATCCTGATATTCCGAAGGACTCTCTTTTCAGGCATATGATGAAGCAGAGAAGTGCACGCGAAATGCCGGATTGGCTAAAAGAGGAAGACTTCAGGAAGAGCGACATCGACATCAAGCTTGACGAAAGTCTGGCCAGATATTTCAGGGAATGGGATCTCAAGGGCAGGATTGACGTCAGGACAGGTATCGTAATGACGCCATACTTCCCGTTGAGAAACATCATCCGTGGATTCGAGTGCGACTTCAACAACAATGAAGTAAGGATCGACAGCATGAAGATTGTTGCGGGAGAGTCCGAGATTGCTGCGAAAGGCAAGCTTACTGGTCTGAAGAGGGCATTGCTGCGCAACGGCATGATGAATCTGGATGTTGACATCACATCCGGAGGGATCAATGCGAACGAGCTCCTGAAGGCATACAATGCCGGAAGTGCGTTCGACCCGGGGGCCGCCAAGGAGTCCATGGAAAATGCGACCAACTCCGAATTCTTCAAGATGGTGACAACCGACACCACCGCCGTATCTGAAGAGATAGGACTCATCGTTGTTCCGGCAAACCTCAACGCAGACATAAGTCTGAATGCTTCGAACATCAGATACTCCGACCTGGACATCAGCAAGATGACGGCAGACATCATCATGAAGGAGCGCTGCGTACAGATGACAAACACCACAGCTGAGACCAACATGGGTGGAATCTCGTTCGATGGTTTCTACTCGACAAAGACAAAGAAGGACCTCAAGACCGGATTCAGCCTGAACCTTATGGACATTACGGCAGAGAAAGTGATTGACCTCGTGCCTTCTGTGGACACCATCATGCCACTGCTGAAGTCATTCAAGGGGCTCCTCAACTGCGAGATTGCATGCACAGCGCAGATCGATACAAACATGAACATCTTGACGCCAAGCATCAACGGAGTCATGAGGATAGGAGGTGAAGACCTGTCGATATCCGATAACGACATGTTCAGGACGCTGGCCAAAAAGTTGCTTTTCAAGAACAAGAAGGAAGGAAAGATCGATAAGATGACTGTAGAAGGAGTGATCAAGGACAATGTTGTGGAGATCTTCCCATTCGTCCTGAAGGTTGACAGATATACGTTGGCGCTGAGCGGCATCCAGAATCTGGACATGTCATTCAAATATCATGTTTCCGTTCTGAAATCGCCGTTCCTCATCAGGCTCGGTATCGACCTTTCCGGACAGGACTTCGACAACATGAAGTTCAAGATCGGCAAGGCGAAGTACAAGAGCACAAAGGTTCCAGTCTTCTCAGCCGTGATTGACGACACCAAGATCAACTTGCTCAGCTCCATCAAGGGCATTTTTGAGAAGGGAGTGGAAGCAGCAATCAAGGAAAACGAGGAGCAGAAGGCGATCGCAGAGCACAAGGCAAACATCAACTATGTCAACGCTGTCGACATAAAGCTTGAGGAACTGAGCGAGGAGGAGCAGCGTCAGATGTCTGCCGACGAGCAGGCGGATGCCGCGAAGGAGCAGGCTCGGGCAGAAACAGCCGACGAGATAGAAAAGTTGGCCAACAAGGCAGTAGAAGAATTAAAATCGAAAGGTATACTATAGATATGAACAGTCAGGAATATATAGAGGTAGCGATCAAGATCGCTCCGTTCAGCGAAGAGAATGCAGACATCGTGACTGCAGAGATCAGCGAGCTTCCGTTCGAGTCATTCAGCGCAGAAGACCCGTATCTCAAATGTTACATACAGAAGGAACTGTATGACGCTCACGCACTTAAAGCCGTCATGAGCGGAGTCGAAGGATATGGTTTCGAAGTGGACTACACTGCAAATCTGATTCCGGCCACCAACTGGAACGCCGTGTGGGAGAGCCAGTTCAACCCTATCGTCGTTGACGGCAAGTGCACCATCAAGGCATCCTTCCACGAAGGTCTGAAGCGTACAAGATTCAATATAACCATCGACCCGAAGATGGCCTTCGGCACCGGACATCACCAGACGACCTACATGATGTGCCGCGCGCTCCTCGACAATGAGGATGCAGTGAAGGGAAAGGTGGTCATGGACATGGGATGCGGCACAGCTGTGCTGGCAATCCTTGCAGCCAAGATGAACGCAGCCCGCGTATACGGCATCGACATTGACGCCATCGCCGCAATATCCGCTTATGACAACGCCCGTCTGAACCGCGTCGGAACAAGGATCGAGACATATTGCGGAGATGCCTCCCTACTTCAGAGGAACACCTATGACGTACTCCTTGCCAACATCAACCGCAACATCCTCCTCCAGGACATCCCGACATACGCGCACTGCATCCGCAAGGGCGGCCTGCTGTTTGTCAGCGGATTCTATCTGGAAGACATGCCAATGATCATAGGCATGGCGCAGAGCGTAGGACTGGAATACGTAAGTCACGACTCAATGGAGAACTGGTGCTGCATAAAGTTCAGCAAACCTTCAGATAAATAAAGGAATGAAGAAGATACTTACATATATATTGTGTCTTGCTGGATTCATTGCTTTATCCTGCAAGCCTGATGCATACACAGGGCCTCTTGACTCCCCTGCCGGCAACTGGATGGGCACAAGAAGTCAGTATCTGTTCAACGGAGAGCAGGTAGCTGACATAGACAGCTGCGAAACCACTGCCATATCCTTCTACAAGCAGGGCCTCTGCTGTATAGGAGGCAAGAAGGGAGCATTCCCATACATCTATGACCACGAGACCGGACACCTTCAGATCGACAACTCCCTCTGGCAGGTGCTCACCCTGACAGGAGCTGAAGTCGTCATGCAGTATCTATACACTGTATACCCTCCAGAGGAAACGCCTGAGGTCGCCCCTGCAGCAGAAGAAACACCCGACACCCCTGTAGAACCGGAAGTTCCTGAAGAGCCGGAAGTTCCCGAAGAGCCGGAAGTTCCCGAAGTCAAGCCAGACGCCAACGGAGTGATCCTCCCTGCAGAATACAACGGATTCACCATTGAGTCCGACAACAACGGCTACTTCTACAAAAACGAAGCGGACGAAACAGTATACTGCAACTTCAAAGGCTGGAAAAACGAAACCGACAGCCTCATCATAGACTTCTGGTACGACAGCCATATAGACCACCTCATCCCCCTCGTCGTCCAAACCACAAAGAAATAAACGGAATTCATTCCCGCCAACATTACCTGAATTATAAACCAATTGTGCCAGGGGCACCTTCATATGATAGTCCTTGGCACGATTGGCCAATACAACCTATTGACATCCAAGCTTTTCCGCAAGGCATGCGTTCCAAGGGCACTTAAAACAATCACCCCCTGGAACACTTACCATCGCCCACGCCGGAAGGAATTCAGAAACGGAACCATGATCCGTCTTACGGTATCTACTGCCGGAAAGTAATCTTTACAACATAATCAGAATCAGCTTCTGAGAACGGAACAGACACATTCAGGATGCCATCCTTGAAGCTATAGGCCAGCGCACTGCCATCCCTCAGAGAAACCACGGACTTCATCTTCGGTTTTCGAGGGAGTTCCATCTTGACTCCGCCCTCCGCTGGCTTGAATACGTGAAGGTATAATGCGTCTGCACCGCGGGTTGCCACTCCCAAATCCTGTTCAGGGATGCCTGCAGAGTCTGTTCCGTATATACCGAAAACCGTACGAAAAAAAGAAAAGGCCGAAAGGCAATAGACTACCATAAAGGTATCATTCTCACGCTATATTCTTTCCATACTCCCAAGACAGGAAAGACAGACAGGTTTGAATTCCAACTTACTTGTTCCGCCGGATACGCATACGCACCTTCACGCGAACAAGCCTTGGCATTCCTACTCTTATAGTCAGCCGAAATTCAAGAGCAAAAGTTCTCTGTAACATAGTACAACCCTTCGGCCAACTTTCTTTTAATAAATCAGGTGCCTACTTGGGAGTTAGACACCTGATATATAGGCGGATAATAAATACCTATGTTACAACTACAAAAGTACGAACATTTTTCATATCTCCAATATCTGCCTTATAATTTTCGAAGGGTAAATGCATAACTTCCACAATGAGCTAAATGGAAATAAATCTTGACAAAGTGTAAACTTTTATTTACATTTGCATACATATCAAATATTATATAGTATGGGACGAAAATTTAAACTCTTACCTCATTGGTGTCAGATTATCGGCTACACCTATATCCTTGTTATCTTACTATGCTTTACTTATGCATTGTTTTATATGACAGGTATCTTCCCAGAAGATGGCAGAATCATCAACGGCATAAACGCATTCCACAGACATGCATTGACCCATTGGAACTTTGTAGGAGGATTGAACTTCATCATGATATTCCTTGCAATATTTTCAAAGGAAAAAGTTGAGGATGAAATGACGACAACTATAAGGCTTAACACTCTGCTATACCTTGTATTCTTCCTATTCAGCATCCATGTTCTTCTATATTTGCCTGCAGGAAAAGCCAGAGAACTTGTCATCAGTATCCGAGACTTTTTTATGGAAGATTTCGGTATATTGACAATCACATACGCGATATTCTACAAGATGATGATATGGATAAATATGTGGAGGATGAGAAATGAAGAATAGTATAAAGGTTGAAAGGGCACGTCTGGATATGACTCAACAGGAATTGGCTGATGCCCTGGAAGTCAGCAGACAGACCATCAATGCTATAGAGAAAGGTAAATTCAACCCATCGACAATCCTCGCCTTAAAGATTTCAAATCTATTCCAAAAAAGTGTGAATGAAATTTTCTCACTGGAAGAAAATGATTGACCTTTCGAGCGAAGCGAAGGCGCATCAACGCCGCGGCATGCGCGTCAGCGAAACTTTCGCAGAAAGTTGAAGCAGCGGGGCCGCCCGACCCTACCAAAGGGAGTGGTCGGTATGCCCCTGACAGGGGCTGTCAGCGCAGCTGACTGGGGTTAAGAAGGACAATAGCAAAAGAGAAACTTTTCAATCACATCATTGAACTCATCAAGGAATCCAATGGATGTGAAGTGTTCTGCATATGTGAGACAACTCCGTCTAAATCGCCAAAGGACTACTGGATAACCCCATACCGTCACTGGAAGTTCCTCCCCGCAGAATTCAGAGATCAGAAGTGTATATAAAAGAAACAAGCCCCGCTTGTACTACATAAACTGCTTAAGTGGAGATCCCGACTGGGAAGAAAACTTCTATATACTACGACATTCCTTGTGCCCTGCAGTACTTGTAGAACAATTCATCATGGACAATAAAAAAAAGATCTCGCCTACCTCATCTCTGATGAGGGCAGACGAGAAATCATCGAAACTATCATCGACGGCATCGAAAGATGTGTGCTCACCTTAGTATCCGGCTAGTGCCGGTTAATTTCTATTTGTAAATTTATATTATAGGTTTTCATCCTTAATCCCCAGCGCCTCCAGACAGCAATACCGAATATCCTCCTCATCCAGCCCTCACTCCTTCAGATACTTTATTGCTGATCATATTTTCTTCAGCAGTGCTATGAAGAATCTTACTTGAATTCCTGCTCATTGTATCCGTACATATCTGGATATCGGACCATCCTTATCCGTCAATTGCAGGAGTACTGGTCAATCCTATGTTTGTAGCCGTGGTCATCACTTTACTATGCCTGGGTGACTGGTTCCTGTCAAAGTATCTCTCCAGCATTCTCCCGGAAGACAAAACCATTACTTTCATATCAGACAGACATAAAGTTTCCATTCTTCCGTCAGAAATCCTGCATATCGAATCTAACGACAGGGAGGTTACAATCTATGCTACAGAAAACAGAACCTATCGTAACAAGACAGGAATATCTCAATGGGAAAGCATTCTCGGAGATGACTTTATCAGAATACACCGCTCCTATATAGTAAACAGGGAAGCAATCACCTCCATTGATAAGGAATATGTCTATATTGGGGATTCGCAGTTGCCGATCTCAAGAAAGTACTATAAAGTCGTACTCGCAGAAGAACACCATAATTTATAAATCGGCACTTGCCCTCTTCCCGTTGGTCAGAAGGCAACCATCAAGAACAACTTTCCTATCGAACAATGGGAAAAGTTCGGTATAATGGACAAGAGATAAAATGAATGATTTATCAGCCTTCTTGCGATGGTCATATACCCTTATGGCTTTATCTGCCTCGGCTTTGAAATATATGCACGAGACCATGAAGACGCTAATCCTGTCGATGAAAATTCACTGATAAGATTCTATGACGAGAATAAGAAACTACGCTTTGTCATAGCACCTGAGGCGGTCATATTCATAAAGTCTGAAGACAACTATGTGCTCATACATTATCTGGACAAGAACCGTGTCAAGAAATTTGCTCTCCGCTCATCCATGAGAGCCCTTGAAGAAGACCTGCTGAGACACGGCCTCGTACGTTGTCACAGGTCCTACTTCATCAATCCCCCATTCATAAAAATGGTCCGCAGGGATGAGGCAGGTCTCATCGTTGCGGATATGAAGCAGGAGGGAATAGAAAGCATTCCTATTTCCAGAAAGTACCAGGAAGAGATATCAAAGATTCTGTAATCTGGATCAAATGTCCATGTACCGCAGCAGATCGGTCCTTCTTGAGGAACTGACAGGAAGACGAGTGCCGTCATCCAGAACGACCAGTGTGCGTTCTGCCGACACGACGTGCTTCATATTCACTACATATGACCGGTGAATCTGAATGAAGTTGTCAGGAAAAGAATCCGTTATCTGACGGAAGGTCATATGCGTCAGGAAGGGATTGTCGGAAACCAGATGTATCTTGAGATATTCGCTCTGTCCTTCTATGTATCTGATATCGTCACATTCAACACGAATGAAGCGATGGTCACATTTGAGATATCTTACATTGCCTTCACCTGCTGCTGACGCATTGATTTGGTTTTGGAGAAGTTGCCAATGATTATAGACCTTCTCTGCCACTCTGTTGAATTCTTCGCTTCCGAAAGGTTTAAGCAGGTAGTCGATAGCGTTGACCTTATAACTCTCCACCGCATATTCGGGATATGCCGTCACAAACACGACCATAGGAGGATTGTCCAAAGTGCGGATAAGCTCAAGACCGTTATCATCAGGCATATTGATGTCTATGAAGATCAGATCAGCCTTACCGGACCCCAAAGCGCGCTTTGCCGTCTCGACATTATGGCACGAGGCGACGAGTTCCAGAAACGGATATTTGAGTATATAGCGTTTCAACTTGTTGAGAGCCAGAGGCTCGTCGTCAACGATTATGCATCTTATGTTCATATTCCCGGGATTATAAGTGTTACGCAGTAACGCTGGTCTTCTTCATAAATCTTCAGCGAATAGTTGCTTCCGTAAAGCAGGTCCAGACGTCTTCTTACATTGGACAGTCCTACTCCACCTGCCTTATTGGATTCGGCAACATTCTGAGGCACTGTGTTGTCACAACAGAACATCACCTTACCATTCATTTCAGACAACTTGATGTTTATTTCAGTATCATTAAGGTAGCTCACGCCATGCTTGAACGCATTCTCGATGAAGGAGATGAACAGCAAAGGCGGAACACGCAGATTCTGTGATGTCTCATCCGGAAGTTCCAGATTGACCTTCACGATATCTTCAAGATACCTCATCTTCATCAGGCCGACATAACTTGAAATGAATCTTGATTCGGATGCCAGATCTGTAGAACCGTTCTCGCTCTCATACAGGACATATCTCATCAGTTGTGACAGTTCAATGATCATTTCCTGAGATTTGGACACATCTTCATCCGCCATTTCGTGAATGTTGTTCAGGACATTCATAAAGAAATGAGGACTTATCTGCTGTTTGAGGTACTTGAGTTCTTCCTGAAGCTTGAATTTCTCCAGTTCTTTCCTGTCGTCTTGCTCTCTCTTATAACTGAAGGCCAGAGATATCGCGACATTCAGTCCTATTATCAGAAGCGCGAGCAGGATACGGAAAAGCAGAGGAAGCGGGAGAATAAAATGAGGCCTCCTCTCCGGAACGAAGTGTCCTGGCAGCTCATGAAAAGGCTTTGGCGGACGGACAGCAGCTTCGTCCGGCTGAGGTGGCAGAGGAGGAGCATACCGAACCTCACGGTGGCCATACCTCTCATTATCAACATTATACGAAAATACGCCGAAAGTCAGCAGGACAGCACATACAGAGATAGCATAATACAACATTCTTCCTTTCTTTAACAGATGCGGCATCAGTATATGATTGTGCAAGAGGAAAATGGCTGCAAGAGGAATCATCCCCTTCCACCATCTGATTATCGGATGCCAGTCGAATGAAGAATTGTTGATATACTCCCAGAACTCCAGAACTATCGGGAGCAGGGATGCAATCGTCCATATAGTGGCATACAGCACACGTTCATTACGTATGCCGTATGCCTTCGGTCCTGTCATTTCAGTCTCTGATTTCATTTGTGGAAAAATCCTGTAGGGTCTGGATGAAGTCTGCGCCAGGTCGAATATTGTTCAGGCGACAGTATCTTCTTGAATTTCGCCTCCCTCTCATCTATATACTCGTCACTGTCTATATCCTTACCGCCGACGGTGACTTTCTGAGGCCCACCACCCGGAAAACCACCTTTGGGAGGCATTCCATCACCATTCACTCTTCCAACAGGAGGTCCTCCTGCTCCAGGTCCGCCCATTCGCGGGGCGCCAAATGATCCACCGCCCTGCGGAGGCCTTCCTTCCGAACCTGCCGGAGGAGGGCCCATCGGACCTCCGTTTCCCATTGCAGAGTCCTTGGCATTCTCCTCTTTGAGAAATATCCGGTATATCTTCTTGTACTGCTTTTCATCAAGGTTTACTGCCTTATCCATTTCCTGAGTCCTGCTCTCAGCCCTTTCCTTGGCAGACCGGGGTGCCTTTCCCCTGAACTCTTCCTGTCCCGCTCCCGGACGTGGCGGGCGGCTTTCCTGTGCATAAGCATTAAACGAAAGCAGGCATACAAGAGTCGGAACTATAAACAAAGTAAAGATTGTCTTCATATTTCCTTGATATTTACACAAGCAAATTTAGAAACAATTCAAGATACTCATAAATGGGCTGATACTTTTTTCAGTCAAGAATAAATATCTCCGTCCGAATGATAATATGTCATCCATTTATCCTTCATTTTAGCTGTTTCGCTGATTTATCTGTTCTGCATTGATTTTGCTTGAATTAATTTTGTGGAGTCAAAAATTGAAATCAGAAAATGAAAAAGACAATCATTATCAGCGTTCTGACACTATCTGCAATCCTGTCCTGCACACCGGTTGACAGACCGGACGATATGGTACCTCCGGAAATACCGGGACAGAACGGAGGCGAAAACGGAGTGGAAAACTACACTCCTGAAATATCAACTGACGAAAACGGATATGACGGACTCACCGCAACAGACAAGGAAGCGGATACAGTCATTGCCGGAGATGAGACTTATTGGGAGAATCAGGAATTTCTGACTACCGTTACTGTTACCTATTCAGGAAATTCCGCTGTAGTAACATCTACAGGCAATGCTGTGAAACATTATATTATTGGTGCTGATGTGGCCATCGATCTGACAGATGCCGGAGCGGCTGAAATCATCGCATCAGGGAAATCCGATGACGGACAGCTTAAGGTCTATGGCAATTCGGATGTGAAACTCACACTGAAAGGTCTGGAACTTACTTCTGCCAAAAGTGCCGCAATCAATATACAGAACAAGAAGATACTTTACCTGCATCTGGAAGAAGGAACGACAAACGTAATCTGCGACGCAGAATCGCAGTCTGACGAGTCATATTATCCAGAAGGCGTTGTTGCCGATGATGAAAAGAGGAACGGTGCGATATATTGTAAAGGATCGGTTGTGGTGAGCGGTTCCGGAATCCTTTCACTTACCGGAAAGAAAAAGCACGGCATCTCGGTCAAGTCCTCTCTGACGATAAGGCCTGGGGTGACTTTGGCTATCAACGATGTGAAAGACAACTGCGTCAAGGCAGAGGGAATCACGGTACTCGGAGGCTATCTCTGGGCCAAGACCTCCGCAGATGCCGGAAAATGTCTCAGTTCAGATGCAGACGTGACCGTCAAGGGAGGCCAGCTCAAATTATACACTTCCGGTGGATCTGTCTATGAAGAGGACGAGAACGACACATCATCCCCAGCCGGAGTGAAGGCAGACGGCAACATCTATATTTACAATGGAGAGATGTTGTGCATCAGCACAGGTGAAGGAGGCAAGGGACTGAATGCAGACGGAGGCATTACGATGGACGACGGAATTGTCAACGTTGTAACTTCCGGAGGCAAATATGTATATAATGCGGCCCTCGACCTGGATTCATCTCCGAAGGGAGTGAAGGCAGACGGAGAGATTACAATCAACGGTGGTCTTCTTAACATTCAGGTAACGGGAAGGAGTGACGGTTCGGAAGGACTTGAAAGCAAGTCGAAGATTACTGTCAATGGAGGAGAGGTGTTCGTCTATGCATACGATGATGCCATCAATGTGGGAGGAGACAGTCCTGTCGGCATGGAAATAAATGGAGGAAAGATCTTCGCTTTTGCCGATAATAACGATGGCATAGACTCAAACGGAAAACTTTGGGTCAATGGAGGGCTTGTCATCGCTTCAGGAAGCGGTGCTCCGGAAGAAGGGCTGGACTGCGACAGGAGTCAGAATTTCATTGTCACAGGAGGCACATTGATAGGTACGGGAGGAGCAGCGATTTCCACATCAAGTTCAAGCACTCAGAGGTCCGTCATTTACAATGGCGTACAGGCAAAGACAGGTGAACTTTTCGTGATTACAGATGCCGAAGGCAATCCTGTCCTGAAGTACGAACTCCCGAGAACGATAAACGGCATGTCATTGTTCTTCTCTTCTCCGGACATCAAGTCGGGCGGGACATATACAGTCTATTCCGGAGGTTCACTGAGCGGTAACAGCGTCAACTGGAACGGATGGTTTGAGGATGGTACTTATACCGCAGGTACCGAACTGGGAACTTTCACGTCAAGCAGTCTGACAACGACCGTAGGTCAAAGCAATGGACCTGGCGGCGGTCCGGGAAACGGAGGGCCTGGCAATGGCGGCTGGGGTCCGGGATGGTGGAACTAGCGGGTCGATTATTCTGTAAATTCCTATCCTCGGATAGATCAACGATATTATAAGTTCATGTTCCCTTCAAGACTCCGGTCCTGAGGGGAATTTCTTGTATGGCACACTCCAAGATAGATGATCTGCAAAGGTTTGCAGAGATTAATCGGGATTTATTTGGAACTTTCAGAAATTATTTCTAATTTTGAATTATTCTAAAATAAACACGGTTATGAAAAAGATATTTTCAGTTATAGCAGCAACAATTTTTGCCATAGGATGCGGGCAGAGGTATGATTCAGTGAATGCAGAGGAGTTTGCAAAAGTTCTTGAGAATCCCGAAGTGCAACTTATCGACACCAGGTCTCCGGAGGAATTCGACAAGGGACACATTCCTGGTGCCATAAACATTCACGTTGACAGCGATGACTTCTACGACCAGATGAACACTATAGACAAATTACGCCCTGTCGCCATATATTGCAGAGGTGGCAGACAGAGCGAGATTGCTGCCGAGAGATTCGCAGGAAGCGGATATGATGTGACAGAACTTGAAGGCGGACTGCTCACGTGGGAAGGTGAAATCGAAAAACAGGAAACAGAATGATTGTGAGGTCTGAGGAAGAAACAGAATCCGGTTATAGGAGAAAAGTATTCCGAAAGTAAATAATGAGCATATTACTGAATATTCGATTTGTTTAACAGGATAAACATTTGCGGATACAAATGAGTGAGGCCGAGACAGGGTTTGATTTCTCATCATTAATGCTTTACTTTACATAGTTTTTGACCAAAAGAAAATAATAAAAATTACTATCAAACGCATTCTTGGAATTATAGGACTGCTCGAAATTTTTGTACCTCTCTTGTACCTCATAAAAACAAAAGAGCTCTAACTCTTTGATTTTTAATCAATTAAGAATTAGAGCTCTTTTTGTGCGGG
>X418_Giraffe__coassemble_21_pt1 | contig 40161 bp, 44 predicted proteins | sample X418_Giraffe__metabat2_high_PE_001 | metagenome-assembled genome bin X418_Giraffe
ACGTGAACCTCTATCTCCCAAGGCAGCCCGAGCGTAATGCCCGAGCTGCCTTTCTTTGTGTTCACTTTATAGAAAAATATATTTATATAAAATCAGTCAGCGTGAATATGAGTATCTGAAGTATAATCAGCATCCCAATTACCATGACCGCCGCCTAGCCATTTGCCAGTGTATAGCCAGTTCTCATAATAATACAACCATTCTATCGTCCAATGTACAATGGTATTTGCTATAAGCATTTTTCTGTTCCACTCTCCATAATTGGGATTGAATAGGCACAGCCGTTGAGTTGTTGTGTCATATGTATGAGGAAGTCTTTCTGCCCCCTCAGCTAATGCCAGTGGCTTAGGTAATACAACATAAACTTTTGGAAAAAAAGGTTCGTCATAGACCATCTTCAGTGTATATGTGTCACTTAAAGCCGTAGGAGTGACATCGAATAGCCATGTAAACCCATGAGGTCTGATGCTCCATCTGGAATTTTCGAAATTATATTGGCTTTTCAATGCTGACATTTGCTGTATAGCAGTGAAGCGTCTACTTTTTACCATAGAAAGTGTTTTTCGCATTAAGGGATTTGCCGATACTACCCAATGCTCCAGTAGCTGCTACTTTAATACCCCCGTTTACTGCTGAGGACTTATGCTCTTCAGTCAGCAGATTGAAAATTTTCTTTGAAAAACCATCACCGAATGAGCGTCCGACATTCTCTCTAAGTTGTATTCCCTTTGCGCTAATGATGCTGTTGACGTCAGCCTTAACCTGCCTTAACCATTTAAAGAAATTTTCTTTTCGTTTAGGATGTGATGGCCATTTGTCTGCAAAATTTTCCTCCGGATTAGCAGGGTTACTTATAACGTAATTGCCCTCGTAGTCTTTTGTTATATGGTTTTCTAATGTGGAAATAACATTAATAAGACCCGATAGAAGCGAAGTTTCGCCTTTGTATGCCCTTGCTGCAAGCGTTGTAATGATTATGGAGATCGGTTTGTCTTCATCATCATTGAACATTATATCACGATGTCTCTTTAGAATCTGAACAATTCTTTGCAAAACGGTTTTATCCTTGACATATTTGCCAATCGGCATGATCGATTCCGTTATGGTCTCTCTTTTCTCCCCTATATATTTACATCGTTCAGCAAACCACATAGCATAACCATCAGGGTTGCTCTTGAGCCAATCCTCTATATGAGTACTACTATTATAGTTTGGTTCCTTATTATCCGTTATTCGAATCGCAATATCATCAAGTTTAACTGACGAAAAAGATTTGCCCCTATACAAATCAATATTAGCATTGAAACGAGAATCAGCTACGCATGGCAGAATGTCCATATGATAGCGTTCATTTGCATCATCAGAATTTTGACGATATAGAAGAGTCCAACACCTTCGTCCTTCTTCCTTATCAAGCATGTTACAATATGTACCATGACTTTTTAAACAGTCTCCAACCTTTTGTTTGATATGCTTCTGAGTCCAATGAGGATGCTTGCCGATCAAGCGAAATACCAAGTCCACATCGATGTCCCCATCTTCGGTAATAGGCTGGATAATAGTACCCAATCTCAATGAACCTTGTGGTGTTACTACAGGGTGATAACCCTTGAAATCGGGGTCTTCCTCTAAGTGTTTGCCAACAGCAGTGTAGCTTCTTATAAGGTTATTAAATTGTCTTTCAGTGATATCAAGATTCTCTGCTACACTAAGGAACAATTTATTCAGTTCCTCTCTCTTCTCAATTGATAATGTCTCTATCATTATTTCTTATTCTCGATCGTTAATGCTAATTTGTCAATGTTATCTACTTGTTTGTCCAAATCATATATCTTCAATGGGCTATTGGCCTTTTGCATCCATACTCGTCCAAATTCTATAGCACAAGCGACCGGTACGGATAGGTATAAGTTCAGAGGTTTGTTATTAGATGCCTTGGTAATTTCATCCAAGAGTAATTCCACCTTGCGGCCATAATCATACAGTTGAACCTTTGACCTTAAGAAATCAGGACTAGGTGATTCTATGGTCATTTCCCATATACTTGCCGTAGGATTCTGCCTCTTGACTCTATCAGCAATAGGGAAACTTAATGATAAAATCAATATTGGATCTGAGTCATTTTCTTCTGGTCTATTTATTAAATATTCTGTATGAATATCCTCCTGTTGCCATTTCCATCCACCTGAGCGCTGCTTTTGGTAAACTTCGACTTCGTGTTTGTTATTCAACAAGGTGCCAAGCTTAACTAATAATGGCATAGGAGCGAACCCGAAGAGGGCGATACGTTTATGCTCCCATCTGTCAATTTTGTCAAGTATTTTATCCTTGCAGTTATATACAAGATTGGTCACCTCCCTTTTCCAATACTCATCCCATTCATTAGCTGTTGGCCAATTGCCACCTAACTCGATACATCTATCTTGGGCTGGATAAAAATCAGGTTGAAGTGCTTCTTGAATTTGAGGATATGGCAAGTCGGGGAATTGACCTCCGATAATGGAACCATACGTTACAACATTGGCTTGCATATCTTCCGTCATTGACGCTAATCGCTCGATTCTTTCCTCATGTCTCTTTTTCATGGCATATAGAACTTCATCGGGATATTTATCCAAACCTTCTTTGTCAATGTACTTATGACAGTCATGGCACATGAGCATGATATTATTGGGGTCTTTTGCTAGACGCTTGGAACGTTCTTCGTCACCTCGAGGTCCGTGCAATGAATCTCCAATAATATGGGCTAGTTCAGCGATGTTGCATCTGTCACTAGTTATGCCATGTACATATAGCGGTTTGTTACAGCCATTAAATTCGCATCGTCCAGCAGCTCTTCCCCAGACTTCGCATTGTACTTTAGGTGGTATCTTAGTTTTACTCATATAATTTACAAGAACAATCTGTGTTCCAGTCAGATATATGCTGAAAATTTGTCAGTTTTATGCTTGTGACGGAGTATGCCCGTGACTAAATGTCATAATGTGCAATGCTGATGGACAGCATGCTGTCATATGTCACATATCCATCCGCTCGCAAATATAGGTGGCAGTGGGGCATGAGGAGATGGAGCATCGTATGTATGGACCGATAACAGCATTTCAGGCTAAGTTCAACTAAAAAGGACTATCCTGACTAGAATCTAAGGTTTCGTTCGGTATACTTCATAAGATAATTGATTAAGGCTGGTGAATCTATGACATCTATCTGATCTGCCAGTCCAATTACGAATCTTCCCACACCGGCCAAATCCTTCACATTCCCCTTCAACCACCAGCTTTTTCCATCATAGGAGATATACTTTGACGATAGGGGATACTCCTCAATGAGAAGGTTCTTAGCCTTGAGAGTCATCTTGAGGGTCACTGGAATATCCTCCTTGCCAGCCATTCTGAAGCAATCAGTCTCTATTATCTCATGTTTGTCTTCGTGCTGCCAATCAGTTAGAGTCACTTCAACCTGACTGATCCTGGATATCTTGAATACCTTCGTGATACCAGTGGCTACCTCATATGCGTAAACATCTGTATAGTTGGTCGAGAACTTAATGGGCTCGACAAGACGGTCTGAGATGCTCATGGTGTTCCCGGACTCATAACCAACTAGTGTAACCTGTTTCTTCTCATCAATGGCTTGCCTGAGACGCATGATGTTTTCACCGGCGACCTTGTTGCCTATTATCTCCGTTACGCTTGTCGCGTCGAATAGGGCAGTGAGCTTCTTCTCAAGATTGATCGCAACCTGACAATCGCTGGTGAGTGCACCAATAAGGTTATGAAGAAGATACGCCTCCTCGTCGGATAGGTGGATGAGTTGCGACAGCTCGATCTTGTGGCATGAGTTGGTCAGGAGCTTATGAACGCTGGTGCCTTTCTTTTTCATTGTGAAGCCGGCGACCTTAAGTGAATCTATGTATCTGAAGACACTCCTTCTGGATGTTTCCAGCCTGTCCATAAGTTCCTGAATAGTGTAGTCTACATTGCTTGACAGCAATTCCATAAGCTTGAGAAGTCTTACGATTCTTCCGTGGTCCATCTTTTAGAAATATTAGAGTGAATAAAAAAGGGCTATCACGAATTGCTTCATGATGGCCCGTACGGTTATGTGTTTTCTAAAAAGAAGGCGTGGATTTTACCCATTAACTCTCAGGTGTGCGGCCTTTGGATATAATGAGCTACGTCCACGCCAAGGCGCAGACGTAAATGCCCATTGTCCTCTATCCATTAAATTTTGCACGTTTGAGAGTGAGTCCAACGACAGTTACGTAAGTATGTTGTTGTATTGTTTTCTACAATGCACTACAAAGATATGAATTTTTCTGGAATCAATCTCTCGCTGCTCTCAAAATTGATAATAACGTGATTAACGAAAGTTAATAATATCATTACTGCAAATAATTTTCAGAGTGCCGTTAGATGGCACTCTGCCCGTTTAAGTTTGCGGCCCATAGGTAATTAATCATCAATATGGCTTTAGAGAAAAGGTTCCTGATCACATAGTGGCTCCATGACATCCCCGTATTCGCAGAGATCTCAGCACAGCTGTTCTTATGTGATTAATTTCATCATCGCTGTCAGGGTGAGATGATGAAATCCGCCAGGGCTTACATCACATCCGAAACCGATCCATGCGACGCATCGTGGTCCCTGTCCATTGAGCCCTTAGAGCTCAGGAACCTATATCAATAACCAAATAAAACCATTTTATGAAAAATTCAATTGGACCAAACCGTGACAACGTGTCACGACTTACCGGTTGTGACAACCAGGAGCTTCATCATGCCAGAATTCATGCCTTGGACACTACGGCATCTGCGCTTGAGAAGATCATCAGGCAACATGAACTGACAGAGGAAACAGGGGAGAACGGATTGAGGGATATCGAGGCGGCTCTCAACAGTGCAGAAGACGCGCTCTTCTATCTGGCTTCGGCTTCGACAGTGGACGAGATGGACAAGACCAGAGAACTGCTGAGGGAATATGGTAGGGGAGATCTCCTGCCGTAGCCTACTCATTTGGGGCCTTCAGTGTTCCGCGAAATTCCATCGCTGCAGTGAACTGCAAGAGACCGTTGTGTCTTCTGTATCATCTCACATGCCTTTGTCGTAAACAAAAGCGCAAGGCCCTGCGTTTTCTTTCGCACTCCCTTGCATTTTCACCGCCCCTGCGACAGGAACTAAGCTGCACCTGAAGGCCCCAAAATAAGTATTAACGATAATAATGATAGTATATGTTACTATTGTTCAAGTTAATACAAAATAAATATATTGTTAAATATATCTGAATGTGTATATTTGCACAAAAATAGATGGGTTCTCCTGTCATGGTCTTGACCAATCCATCATGTAACAACTATAAATACTGTCAATCATGAGAGCTGTTTTCAACATTCTTTTCGGTGTGTTAAAGTTCACATTCAAAGCGATCTTCTGGTTCATAGGCATTATCTTTATGCTTGTACTCGGAAGCTGTCCGGATTAAACGGATTATATGATTTCCGTATGTCATTTCAATCAGATTATCATTGCAATTTATATACAGTAAAGGGAGGATCGCAAGTCCTCCCTTTATTGTGTCCTGTCATCAAGGCGTCCAGTCCACGTTATGCGAGAATGAGGTTCCCGTAGTGAAGCGTCTGCTGTTTCCGCTTGAATCCTTGAATGTTCCTGTCGTTGTGACTGTGACAGCCATAGTATACGTGCTTCCTCCTCCTGTGTACACAATAGGACCCTCGCCGCTCTGACTGGTGGAGATGTTCGGACTCTGGGCGTATGTCACGCTCCAGGTGTACGGCACATCCTTTATCTTGGTGCCGTCGCTGAAGGTAAGCGTCAGCATCAGCTTGTATGTGTTTCCTGTCATCCATTCCGATGATACCGACATATTTGAAACATATGTGTTGGCCGGTGGTGTCTCTCCTCCTGTGACTGTGATGACACAGCTGGCGCTGATGCCGTTGTAGGTTGCGGTAAGGATAGCCGTTCCTGCTCCCTGGGCGGTGATCGAACCCCCGGCTACAGTTGCCACTGCAGCATTGCTGGTCGTCCATGTGGCTGTGATTGTAACATCTTTTGCATTTGTGCCGTCGTTAGGATTGTAGATCGCGGCGTTGCTGAGCACCTTGCCCTTGGTGACTGTCTGGCTGGTCCATCCGAGGGTCAGTGTCGCAGGGCCTCTGACGGTGACTGATGCCGTTGCCGTATATCCGTTGTACTTGGCGGTAATGATTACTGAACCTGCGCCGACTCCTGATACATGACCCTGGCTCACACCTGCGATCTTCGTGTCTGCCGAAGACCATGTGGTGCTTGAAGTAACATCTACAGATGATTTGAGCACTCCGTCCGTATAGGTCTTGTACAATGCTGTGAATGTACCTGTCGCACCTTTGTTCAATGTCATCGATGCCGGGTTGATCGCCAGTTCGTATGTCGTTGATGAAGTCACTGTGGCTGTTCCGCTTGCGGTCATTCCTTCGTACTCCGCTGTGATGGTGACAGTACCGGTGGATACGCCTGTCACAAGGCCGATGTTGTTCACAGTCGCGATCGAGGTGTTGCTTGAAGTCCATGTACACTTCGATGATATCTCGCTTCCGTTGGTCTGGATACCGTTGGTGTAAGTACCAAGGATGGCTGTGAGCTTGTTGGTCTTTCCGTTGACCACATTGATGCCGCTGCTAGGCGAGAGATACAGCTTGTATGTGATTACATCCGTTACAGTGACAGTATGAGTCACTCTGTATCCGTTGTAGGTCGCAGTGATTGTCGCTGTTCCTTTGGAGACCCCTGTTACGACACCTTTGGAAACCGTCGCGACTGATTCATCGCTGGATGTCCATTCCGCATATGCCGTGACATCCGTATTCTGGTCACGGCTGCCATCGACAATTCGGTAGTAGTTGGCTGCCAGCGAGCCGGTTCCTCCGATAGGGACCTCTGATGCGCTTTGGCTAAGCTTAAGTCCATACGACACCTCAGGGAGCGGCTCTCCGTAGCTGATCTTCCAGCCCTCGTCGAAGATGCGGTCTTCGGTGACCTTGAGCTTTACCTGTATGTCGGTGTTTCGTCTTATGTTGAAATTGCTGCAGTTGTCCTCTCCAAGATAGAACCTGTACTTGACGTTGTCCGATGACACGTCTACGCCTTCGTATTCTCCGGAGAAGGACGCCGTCATCTCAAGATATGTGCACAGGTCTGCGTTGGCAGGTATGCTTGAGGGAATCTTCGACTCCGCCTTCTGATTCCCTGCCAGAAGGGTTCCCTGGCAGTTCTCGTAGGCATAGAGTGTGATCGTGCCTCCATTGTTGATCGCGTTCAGATCCACAGGTGAGGCGTAGTCTCCGTTGCCTACCTCGTAGGCGGCCTCTGCCTTGCTCTCGTCTGCAAAGGGCAGGATGTTGTAGGCGCTCTGACAGAGTCTCACCGCCTTCACTGTGAAGTTAGCCATCTCCGATCTGTCAAGACTGAAGCGGATGCGGGCGACCAGTCGCACAAGCGCAATGGTCACCTTCGGAGCCGTTCCTGATACCGTGAATCCGTTCTGGGACCAGGACATCGGGAATCCTCCCTCTATGTATGACATCGATCCCATCGACAGTTTACTCTCATGCAGCTCATCCTCGATCACAGGAGGCGGCACCTCGCCCATGTTGGCGATCGCATACAGGTTGTATGACCGTCCCTTGTACAGAGACAGTGTGAAACTCTGTACAGACCTGAAGTAGCCGGACTTCTCCAGTCTGCCGTTGCTGTACGCGTAGATGTTTATGTCTTCTAACTTTGTCTCTGAAGCTGAGATGCTGCTCTTCGTGTCCGTGGAGTCCGCACTCGAAACAACGAACTCCACAGGTACCGCCGCGGATTCCTCCTCCGGTGGTATGATGTCTGGACATTCGCCCATGTCCTCGTATATGCACGAGGATATGAGCATAGCTGCCATTGCTATTGAGATTATTCGTTTCATGATATTGTAGATTGGGTGTTATTCGTCCATGTAGATGAGTGTCCAATTGTAAGAGCCAAGGTTTACGTTGCTGGCAACCCAGTAGCTGTAGTTCGATCCTGTCTTTGCCGCAGCAGGAACTGCAAGAACTCCATTCCTGGCTACATATAGGAAATTGTATCTGAAGGTTCCTCCGAGTGTCGGTGTGAGGACAGGAAGAGAGACGATGTGCCTGAGGTTGCTGCAGTCCGAGAAGCAGTAGTTGCCAACATATGTCACCCCTTCTGGAAGTATGATAGAAGCAAGTGAGATGCATCCGTCAAAGGCGAAGTCTCCGAATCTTGTCACACCTTTCGGGATATAGATGCTCTGAAGAGCCTCGCATCCTCTGAACATCGAGTCATAGATTTCCGTTAGTCCTTCAGGTAAGACTACATGCTTGAGTTTAAGGCAGTCGTAGAAGAGGGAAGTGCCGTATGAGGTCACGGAGTCTGGTATCCTCACGCTCTCGATGGAGGTCTTTGAGAAGGCATAGCTTTCCAATGATGTGACGCATCCGCCGATCTGTACTCCTGTGAGAGCCGTCACTCCGTTGAACATGTCATACGGAACCGCATGGTTGGTGAACGAATACTTGAGTACATGCTTTCCTCCTGTGGAGAAAGTATGCGATGCGGCAATAGGGATATCCGTATCTCCCTCACGGATGCGCAGAATCTTTGCCTTGTTTGTCGAACTCACATACGTGTAGAGCATCTTGGTCGCCTCTCCTGCGTATACGGTGAACTCCGTGATCAGGTCGTAGCAATACGTTCCGCTGAAGTTGACAGTGATATTTCCGTTGATGTTGGAGAGCTTGATGGTCCTGACTCCAGTGTATGGATCCGATGATTGAGAGAGGGTTGCATTGCCGCTGATTGTCACTGGCTCCACGTCCTTGAATCCTCCCTTGGTCTTCGGCATCGCCGTGATGCTCACGACTCCGTTAGTCACGGAGTTGTAGATGGCGATGTCCTCCAGGTCTCCGGTGAGAGTCACCTTGTCGCTGACCTTGATTGCAGTCTCTTCAGAGTCCGCATATGTCCATTCGCTGACGGTGATGTCCGACAACGAGAGCTCTCCAGAATTGACCGTCAGGTGGAACTGCGTTATCTGTCCCTGACGGAGGTCTATGTCGCCGAACTCCAGCGTGTAGTCCTTGCCGTCGATGGTGATGGTGATCTTGCCCTGCTTCTCTCCGGTCGGAATGACGATGATCTCTGACTCCTGAAGAGTTGAAGACAATGTCGTGGCTGTCATTGTCGGAGAGATCGTTCCGCCTTTGCCGATTATGGTGTGCAGAGTTCCGTCAGTTATATCGAGGTATCCTGCAGTTCCGATGCACGATCCTCCGAAGGATACCTTGGTTACCTTGCCCACTCCAGTGTATGATCCTCTCACGTAAGTTATCCTTACGGCAGCCAGGGCATGCTTCATCGTGAATCTGGCGTTCCTGCTGTCCTTGCTCACGCTCACTGGCTGTCCCCACATGCAGTCTATCTGGATGTTAGAGGAAGCCTTCACGGTTACCGCCGTGATGTCCTCGATCGCAGAGTTGTAAGGGTAGTAGGCGTATGCCGTACCAGTCTCGGAAGACAGCATGATCGGGGAGTCCGTGACCCATATCTGATTGCCGGACTCCCTCTGAGCTGTGTACTTAATGTTTGTGAAGAGTTCGCCGGTATATATGCCGTAATCGTCCTTCACCGTGATGCCTACGGATGCTCCGTCACGCAGCTGCGTGTCTTTGATGAGCCCTCTCGTGAGTGTCGCTGTGGTCATGGACAGTTCAAGGGCTGCCGTTGTCTCGGCCGGTTCTGCATCCGGGACGATGATCTCTTCATTGCAGCTGCAGAAGGTGATAATGCCTATGACGGCAGGTAAAAGAGTTCTTTTCATGATTGTATTAGTTAGATTTCAACTTTGAATGAATATCCTTCATCCCAGCCGTTGATCGAGATGCTGACCTCTGCCTTGGCATAGTCGACACCGATGTAGATGTCCTCCAGATCTTTCCTTAACCAGTTGTAGCCCATATGGTTGATCCATTCTGCAAGAGGGATGGTCTCTATGACCTTTTCATCCTCATAGATGAGAAGCCGGAGCTGTCCGCCGTTCTCCTTCTGTCTCGGAAGACAGAACATGCAGATGTTCTCCTCGTCCAGATCCAGGTCCACCCTGAATTCACCCTCGACTGGAGACAGGTCCCTCATGTCCATCCCGCAGACGTCGCTGCAGGCTGTGAAAGTGTAGGGGTACCGGAGGCCCTGCGGGATCTCCACGTTCATGAACACCCTGGCGAACTGCTTGTGCATGACTGCGGTGTCACAGGCGAACTCCCCGAGGCATTCGACATATCCGGCATGGGCATAGATGCTGTCCGCGTCATGTCCCACAGGGATGTTCAGACGGGCGCCGCTCCTGAACATCTCCCTCTCTCCGCTGACCACGGAAGTGTTCACGTATCCCTTAGGTACGGTCTTCTCGAAGCTGCCGGCATCCGGATAGTCCGTCACAGCGATCCTCTCGAAGAACAGCTCGGAATCTTCCCAGGCGGCCACGTTCACGTTCTTCTGTGATACCTTCGCGAAATCTATCGAGAGCCAGCAAGGACAAGGAGTTCTGTCCTCCTTGATGCTGCAAGCGGCGGCGCCGATGAGGGCTGCCGCCAGGGTGATAAGTGTCTTTGTCTTTACCATTGCATAGTCTGTTTAACGTTGTGGGAACGAGGGGAGTCGAACCCCTGATCGGAGTGGCCGGCCCCGCTTCTGCGTACCCCTCTCCTGGCCCAGGCAAGCCGCCTGTCCCGCGTTCCCTGTCTTCTAGTACTCCACTTCCTTGGAGAATCCCGTGCTCCAGTCAGTGACGGTGATGCTCACCGAGACCGCTCCCTTCTCGACGATCTTGTCAGGAGAGTCGCTGCCCAGTCCGGTAATCTTCATGTTTGTGATCTGATACAGCGTATTGGCCGCAGGAGTCGGAATGTTGACGGGATAGTAGTAGGTGGTTGCTCCGAGGGTGGTCTCCACGACCAGGCGTGTGTATCTGCTGCTCCATGAGCTGGACGAACTGTCAGTAGTTACAGGGTTCGGATAGCAGTACAGGTAGTGTGGCGTCGTGTATGCCGTGGATGTTCCTGACGATGTCTGCAATGTGACCGCAGTGCTGAACTTGTCGCTGATGAGTGCGTTGCAGTCTCCGCTGACATACTTCATCTTGTTGTACCAGTAATCGGTTGATCCGGCTGTCGATGTCTGGGTATACGGACACGAGCCGTTGACATTGACCAGGTATATGCCGGTAAGCTTGAATTCCAGTGCCTTGTGCGCTGGGGCGCTCAGCGCAGGAGTGATCTTGTCGATCTGCACCTTTGATGCGAACCTCTTCACGGGAATGGTCACGGAGTTGCTGCCCGCGGCGATCTGTTTTGTCACGCTGCCGATCATCTCCATCTTCGTCACGGAGCTGTTCTTCAGATATGAGATCTTGGAGGTCAGTCCGTTTTCCTTGATGACTCCGCTGAGAGTCTCGGATGAATTGACGACAGCGTAGCATTTGAGCGAACCGGTTGGGACGCTGAGGCTGATGGAGCTGGATGATGCCGCGTTCTCTCCGTAAGCGACCAGACTTCCGGTCGAGTTGAACACAAGAACCTTGATGTCTCCTGCCGATGTTCCGATCTTGCTGTCGTTGACAGATGTCGCTCTGGTGGCGACGCCATCGCTGACGTTCACCTCCAGAGAAGCCATCTGCGTGCCCTCAGGCACCTGCTCCGAGGGATTCTCCTTGCTGCAGGCAAGGGATGCGATGGCTACGAAAGCCATGAATAATCCTCTCTTGAACATGATTTTTGGGTTTAGATTGTTGTACCTTCTGTTACAGGAACCACTGTCCAGTCGATAACGTTGATGCTGAATGTAGCATCAGCGAACGATACCGGCTCATCCGGATTGTCTGATCCCGGACGGGTGATCTTCACCTCCTCGATCTCGTACGACTTGTTGGCCGCCATCTCCGGGAGATTGATCGGGTAGTAGTACTTGGTCTCGCCGAGAGTTGTCTCAATGACAAGACGTGTAGTGTTGGTCGCGAGGTCGTTAGGATATGCGTAGAAAGTGTGTGCAGTGCTGTATGACTGGCCGTTAGTGATAAGGCTTGCCGGTGCGTCATAGAGAAGGCTTGCAAGCTCGTCCTTGTTCTCGGCAACGTTATACCACTTGGCTGGAGCTGCTGAGAGGTCATAGCTTGTGTTACCTGCCACGTTGATGAGGTAGATAGCATCAACCTTGAAGTTGAGAGCCTGGAGAGCCTCTGAAGTGAAGCTGCGTGTGATCTTCTTGAGGACCACTCTCGATGCGATGCGGTTCACGTCGATCGACACCTTCTCGCTCTGAGGAAGGGTCACGCTCTTGCTGCCGACCATCTCGAAGTTAGAGAGGCTGTTCGCGCTGAGCTCGGATACCTTCGCCAGGAGAGCTGCCTTGCCAGGAACAGCCGAGTAGTCAGGTGCGTTCACGAGTGCATAGACTACTCTGTCGCCGGCAGTACATGAGAGCGTGAGCTCCTGTGCGTTGTCCACTGATGCGTATGCATCGAGGTCGTCGCCACGGAAGACGAATACCTGAAGGTTGTTCACCTTGGCCTCGTTGTCAGCAGATACTGCCGTAGCTTTGGTCATGGCTCCGCAGATGCCTACCGTGAGCTCGCATGGTACGAGCGATTCCTGGTTCTGAGGCTGCATAGGTGTTGCCTCGTTCTTGTTGCAGGCCACCAATGCTGCAAGGGCGGCTGCGAATGCGAAAATTGATTTCTTCATTGCTTTGTTGATTAAAGTGGTTTATAGGATTTAGATTGTCTCGTTGTATACTGCTCCTGAAGCCCATCCCTCTACGGTTACCGATGCTGTGATCGATCCCTTCTGTACCGGCTTGTCAGGGTCTGTAGAACCAAGTCCGGTGATTGTGAGCTCTACGGTGTAGGCTGTGTTTCTTGCAGGTGTGTCGATGACTACAGGGTAGTAGTACTTGGTGCCTCCGATGGTGGCTGCGACTACAAGTCTTGTCTTTCGTGCGGTGAATGACGAAGACCAGCCTGTAGCATCAGTCGTAGTGCTGTTTGGATAGCAGTAGAAGAGGTATGGGGTAGTCGGGGTGAGCGATCCGCCGTTGGCCACCGCCGAGCCTACGCTCTTGAATGTGAGTGTAGGGTGTGATGCCACGTAGGTGCTGCCGTCGATGATCTGTCCGGTAGCTGTAGCTCCGTCCTTGCGTCCCATCTTGTTGTACCATGTAGATACTGATGCTGTACCTGCAAGGTTCTGATTACCAGCGACGTTGATGAGTGTCACATTGTTCACGGTAAGAGCTCCGTAAGATCCCGGAAGAGAGTTGTTTATCTTCTGGAGTGCTACTCTGGCAACAAGTCTCTTGACTGCCACGCTTGCTGTCGCTGCACTGCTGCCCACTGTGCATGTGGTCGATCCTGCCATCACGAATCCTGTGGTCTCGGTCGTGCTGTTCGCGCCGAGGTCCACCGCTGTGCTCTGGAGTGCGGACAGGGTAGTGATTGATGAGAGGTTGGGACCGTTCACCACAGCCCATACGGTCTTGCTGCCGGCAGTCGTGCTGATGCTGATGCCGCTGGTCTTCGTATCGGCATCCACATAGGCGTTCAAGGCTCCTGTTGAGTCGAACACGAGCACCTGGACATCGTTGACCTTGGTCTCGTATGTCTGTGCGGTTACGTAGCTGGTCGCTCTGGTCTGAGGCTCGTCCTCGAAGTCCAGAGACACATTGAGGGTGGCCTTTGTCTCGGCCTCCTGACAAGGCTCGCAGTCGGAGTTCTTGTCGCATGAGCATGCCATAGCTGCTATGGCTGCCATGATGAAAAGTGTCTTCTTCATTTTATGTGTGATTAAAGTTGGTGTTGGCTAAAACGAATATTCGAATTCATCCTCCGGCTGGGCATTGAGCCCGTAACGCCTGATGAGGACGGATATCTCCGGATCGAGATTGCCTCTGTGGACGTAGGTGGGATCCTGCGAGCAGGAGCGTACATAGCACTCCACGGCTTTCTGCTCTTCACCTCTTCGGCTGTACAGCACTGCAAGCATGTAGTTCACCTGGGCGTTCCTATCTAGCTTCTCAAGGATCTGCAGCGCGCTGGCGTTGTAGTCCATGCATAGGTAGGCTATCGCTGTGTTGTAGTCCTCGTACGGTCTCAGAAGAGTGAGAGCTGTCTCATAGTCCCTGTCCCTGATCGCCTGCACTCCGTCCATGTAGGTAGAATCCAGGACCGTCGTGTGGACGGTGTCCTTGACCATTCCCTTGCGATGCAGGTGGAAGTCGAACCGGACGGTCCTGAGGCGCGGATAGAGCTTCTCTCTGAGGTACTTGTAGTATGGGAACTTCTGCATCGCACGTTCCCTTGAGTCGATGTCAAGCTGTGAGGAAAGGTTGCAGTAAGACTCCTTCTGCTCGGCCGTGAGGACAGTGTCCTTCTCGATGAGCCTGTCAAGCATCTGCCAGTTCTCTCCGTTGCTTCGGCCTATCATCGGGATCTCCGCTCGCTTCTCGATGATGATGTTTCCATCCTCATCCACCGCAAATCCGCGTTCTCTTTCCAATGAGTCCTGATAGGAGTCCATCCACCTGCTGAAGTACTCTGAGATGCCTTCAGAACGCTTTTTGGAGAGCCTGTCGTTGTATTTCAGGTCTCCTTCCGGAGATGCTGAGGATGTGACGACGATGGAGTCGAGGTCGAACTTCTCGTTATGTATGAGCGACATGAGATTGTCCTTGATTCTTCCGATCTCTTCCGGGTTGTTGCCCATCTTCTCGTCCACTTCAAAGCTGCCCGAGGCGAACTCGATGTAGCAGGCGGTATTCTCCTCGACCCTTCGCTCGATGACCTTGGTAAGGTATCTCTCGCGGTTGTCCACGAATGCCGAAAGGGAAGAGATGTAGAAGGTGAGAGGGTCGCTCAGCGGGATGTCGTAGATCTTCTTGTCTGACTCGTATATGTCTCCTGAAAGAACTACATCGACCTTCCTGAGTTTTGGTCTAGTCTTTATCGGCTGTACGTATCTGTAGATGAAGTCGCCGTTGTATGCCTGGATTACTGTGTCAAGGCGGAGCCCGTCTGTCACGATAGGAACCTTGACGTATCGTCTGTACATCTTCTCCTTGCGCGACATCTTCCTGTTGTTGGCTCCACGGGCGAGCTTGTCTGTATAGTGCTCGATCGCCTCTTTCTCAGTGACTCCGTAGTAGGAGGCAAAGAGCTCGTCGCTGACGTAGGTGGAGTCGGTTTTGAAGGCGTAGAGCTCGGGCATGTTCCTTTCGATGAAGAGCTCAAGCAGGTACCAGTTCACGAACTCGTCCGGGTTGGTCACGATGCTTGCGAGGAACTTCTCATACTGCTGGTATCCTCTCAGCTGTGCCTTGCGGTAGTCAGCTCCGGTGATGATGACAGGATCCAGGTCCAGCGTGTCCTGCATGATGTACATCTGGGGATGGAACCTCAGCTGCCACTTGCTGTCCTGCATGCTCTGAGGAACGATGACCTGGAACTCGATGTCCACCCGTCCGTTTCTCTCAGCCACGTTACGGAAACGTGCAGTGACCACCGCTGCGTCAATGACATCGTGTGCCACCATCTCTCCGTCCTCGTCCTTGATGGCCTTCATGATGAGCACCTCACGGTCACCGTCCTTGACGACGAAAGTGTCCCTCTGGGCCTTCATGTCCTTGCGGATGTCAGGGATGTAGTCCTGCTCCTTTGCAAGTGTCAATGAAGGGCGGTATGCTCCGCTTTGAAGGGCCTTCATCTTGCTCTGGGATGCACACGATGAGATCAGAAAGAGTATAGCTATCGCTAAGAACATGTCATATATTCTCTTCATCTGCGTATGTTTCCTTGGGAGAAAAATCCGGAGGTGCCGTCTCCGGACTTCACATTAACAACTATTACTATTAACCTATCTATTGATGAAAAAGTTATTCTTTCCCTGCCGGCACCGCAGAGTTCTTTCTCTGTTAGATGACCTCTTCTATACGGTCTCGAGCTATCCAGCTCTGTACATCGACCGAGAATTCAGCCGCGATGCCTGTCACCGGAATGTCAGGCGATGGAGAGCCGCGTCTCGTGATTTTCACAGTTACCTCATATGAGGAGTTCGGCTCTATCACGGGAAGAGTGACAGGATAGTACATCACTTCTCCGTCAAGGGTCGCCTCTAGGACAAGACGGGTGCGTCTTGCTGACCAGGTCTCGTCGCTGGAGTCGGTCTCTGTCGGATTTGGATAGCAGTAGAAGTACTTCTCTGCAGTCCAGGTCGAAGAATATGGGAGCTTTACCGGCGAACTGAGCTGTTCATATGTGAATGCCGGCGAATCGAACGTATCAAGCTCCATCATGTTGTACCACTGCTTAGGAGTAGCAGCCGAAAGATATCCTCTTTCAGCTCCGACATTAAGAAGATAGACGTGGGTCACAAGAAACTCCGCATCCTGGTCGGACTTGAACTTGAAGTTGTTCATCACCTGACGCAGAACTACCTTAGCTGCAAGCCTCGAAACAGGTATGGTTACGCTGGAGGTGGCAGTCAGGTTGACTTCGGTCTCACCGGACATCACCATAGAGTCGATGGTGTTGTCTTCAAGGAATGAACTGGCCGAGCAGAGCGCTGAATAGGTTGTCACGTCGGTCATTTCCGGAGCATTCACCAGGCTGACGACTTTCTTCGGACCGGTCTTGCATGTCAGTACAACCGACTCTGATTCCGTCATATCGCTTGCCTCAAGTGTTCCTCCTTCATCGAATACGAATACCTGTAGCGTGTTGACGGCATCCGGTGTGCCTGGGCTGTTCTTTTCCGATACTTTAGTCTTTATGGTTGGAACGGAAACGGAAAGTGAAACCATCTCATCCGAAAAGTAATGATCTGTTTTTGGAAGATTATCGTGACAAGCCGATGCTGTCATGACTGCAAGAACAACCAGTATGGTTCTGATATTCATGATTGTTTTCATTATGGATTCTCCTATATCGTTATGTAAGCCCGGATGTGCCGTCTCCGGGATCACATTAACAACAATATTTTATTAACTATTCTTAACCTATGAAAAAACTGTTCTTTATGAAATCTAATCCTCCCGGCACTGGAGAATTTCTTGCGGGTCATCCTTGATTTCGAACGGTACATACAATGTCTGCTTCATGTACTCGTTGACCATGTCGATTACCAGTAGGTGTTTGCCTGGACGGCATTGAACGAAGACGAATCCGTTGCCCCTTTCTTTTCTGGTGAAGTTCTTTACGAAATGATTCCGGCTTACGTTTCGCTGCAGATCGCATAGTGCGACGTCAGATCCGTCTGCCATCCGGAAGAGCACGTGATAGTCTCCCTCCCATAGATCCCTGCATCCGACGATTACCAATACGTACATGCGTGTTTCTTCATCTTGACTGACCTCGGCTCCGAAGCAGGTCTCGTATGGTGAATTCCTTCTTGCCCTTTTAGCGATAATATGTATGATTGCTATTACCGCAATCAATGAAAAGACTATCAACAATGTTACACCGATAATCTCGTTAAATATGCTTAATGTATTGTAAACCATATCACAATGCGATTGAAGTTGTTCCTGATGAATTCTGCTTGCCGTTAAGCGTCATGGAACCGATCTGGTTCTTTACTCAGTGTCACCCCTGTGACCTTCTCTCCGGAGATGTCTACCTTGAGCGTCTCCTCCTTGAGGACGTAGTATTTTCTCTCTGTTCCGGTTACCTCATACCATTCTCTTCCGGAGTCTTCTCCGCCGGAACCGGGATCGTAGAAGTACTCAATCACATCGCTCATCACGTATGATCCGGTAAGCTTGGTGACAAGCGCATCCCTGTCGATGAGAGTGACGGAGTTGCCGCCGTAGATTCCCGAAGCCGTATTGCTGTCGCTCATGGTCTTGGTCTTTGTCTCGTATCTGGTCTCGCCCCAGTACCCAGGGTCGTAGATGGCGATGGTCGTCTGTCCCTTGACCGTCAGGGAAGTGACGAACTTCAGGGATATGTCGTATGGATTGGAGCCGATTTCAGCTATATGCTTTCCGGAGTTCTCGTTGTACCTGAGGGTGATGTCGATGTACGGATGCCTTACCGGTTCGGAATAGCTTACGCTGGTCTTCTCTACGGTATATCCGTCTGTCAGCTGGACCGAGACGTCATGCTTGCCGGGCCTGGTGGTCGGCAGAGTGTACCTGAAGATCGGATTCTTGGAGAAGTTTACCTTAGGTGAGGCTATTGTCTTCCCATCCAAGATGATTGAAGCGTTGTATTCGGTGGCGGCATCTCCCTCCTTGAGAGTCAGCATCATCACCGAACCGCTTCCGCCTGTCTCCATCTCGGCATGGATGGAAAAGGGGAGAGCGTCCACAGCGTAAGGGATCTCGAGGGTCTGGGAGTAGTTCCTGGTGCTGATGATCATCTTCATCATGTGCTTGCCCTTCTCCGCCCTAGATAGGTCGTACGACCTTATGGTGGCATCCTTGAAGTCTTCCGTGAATGACGCTCCCTTCTCCTGGCCGGCGATGTCCTTCAGCTTCACTGAATGCCCGCCGTCGACGGTATAGGATATCGTGTAGACATCATCACGTGAACCTTCGAGAAGACTCAGGAAGAGGATGTGCGAGAGGTTCTCCGCATCATACTCGATATCCGCCTGCATCTTGAACGAGTAGTCGTTCACCTTGTAGGGGATGTCAGCCTTCTGTGAGAATCTTGATGAGCTGATCTCAAGGTTCAGGGTGTGCTCTCCGGGTTCCTGCACGGAAAGCGTGTAGGTCTTCACCACTTCATCGGTGAAGGTTTCCTGATAGGTCTTCCTGGGCTCCTTGTTGTCTACTGTGAACGCAATGGTATACGTGTCCGTAGGAGAGCCCTCCTTAAGGGTCACTTCAAGTGAATGGGTCAGTGTGCTCTCGTCAAAGCGCACCTTCGTGTCGAATGCGAAGGAGAAGTCCTCGACAAGGTAGGTCACAGCTAGAGACTGCGAGTACTCAGGCGTCGAGATGTCCAGGCTCAGGGTGTGTTCGCCCGGAGCCGTCTTCGAGATGGTGTAGCTCTTGACTGCCACGTCGTCGAAGCTCTCCTTGAGCGAGCCCTCATGAGTCATCCCGTTCATGTCGGTCAGCGATACATTCGCCTCGCCGTCAAGGGTGAACGCAACCTTGTACTGGTTGCCTTCGGCTCCGCTCCTGCGTGTCAGCGTCAGCCTGTGCTCGTCCGCATGGCTGTCGTAGGTGATCTCGGCGTCGAACTCGAAGGAGTGGTCTGTCACCGCAAACTCATGTACACATGAGCACAGGAGGAGCGTGACAGCAGTCAGGAGTATGTTACTTGTCGTCTTCATCTTTCACGTGTTTATATTTCTTGAGTCTCTCTTTCACCTCATTCATGAATGGCACAACAAACAGTTCGGCCGGTATGACGCTGATATGCGATACGTCCACCTCTGGAATTCCGGAATAGATACCCTCCATGATTTCGTGCATGAATTCCATGGCTTTTTCTTCTGATCTGAAATAGAATCTCTCCACGAATCCTCCGATGAAGAAGGTCAGCATGACCTTCTCATAATCGAAGTTTATCTCCTGGCATTCTTCCAGTTCCAATGTCTTGTAGTATGTGATGATTTTCATGTTGATGAACTTGTTAGATGTTGATCGGTCTGTCGAAGTCGAACAGATGCTGGGCATACTGCTCGATCTTCTGGGCTGTCTCCATCGGCCATGATGATTCGAGGTCGCTGAGACTGATGCTCGCGGCACAGCCGTTGCGTCCCTGGAGGATGCGCTTGTATGCTTCCCTGGCATCGCTTCCGTCGCGGAATATGAGCGGAAGCTGCAGACATCTCTCGTCGATCTCTGTCTTGACCCTGAAGCTGATGACGCCGAAGGTCTCGTGAAGGACTGCGGCCTCATAGTGGCCGAAGTCAATGCTTGCATGTCGTAGAAGTATCTTCATATCGGTTGTGTGTTAGTTCCTGTTTCCATCTCTCAGTCTGATGTAGAGCTCGAGGCTGAACCATGCCTCTCCCTTGAACTCGTACTGAGGGTCATCGTTGTAGACCGCGTTCCGGTACTCGGTGTAGAACCGTCTTGTATCGCACGCGTTCTCGAAGAGTATCGGCAGCTGGAGCTCTCCCTCCATGCCCTTCGGCCTGTGGATGAAGTAGACCAGATTTAGCCTCTCGTTGATGATGCAGTTCCGGAACAGGGAAGTGTCAAGCGGGTATTTGTCGATGATGACTAGCATGGTCCGTAGGATTTAGAAGATGTACTGGATGGCCACGCGTATCTCGTTGGGCATGATGAACCACTTGCCGCCCTTGTCTGTGATCCTGCCGCAGGCAGGGCAGGCATATGTGACGTAGCTCTTCTGTCCTCCCCATAGGGCCAGGCCGAAGTCCAGGTTCAGGCTCTCGTGGATCATCAGCGAGTAGCCGCCTCCGGCACTGATGCCGAACGCGTCGCCCTCCTCGGTCCTGGGTGATATGATGCCGCCCCTGTTGTACTCCTGGTACTGGGCCGTGCAGCTGACCCACCAACCGGAATAGATGTGCCACGGCCAGTAGCGTACTCCCAGGGCGTAGGTCTGATGCTTGTTCTGCATCTGCTTGGACACGTCCCCCTTGTGGAAGATCCAGGGATTGTATCTGGCCGACGCCTCTACGGTGACCCTTCTTCCGACTCCGGCAGAGAGCTCCGCATTGAGCGTTCCCAGGCTGACGTAGTCGGCCAGGTTGGTGGCTACGGCCCAGTTCTGAGCCGAGGCCGAGATACCCAGGGCCATGCCGGCGATAAGTATGAGGATTATTCGTTTCATTGCTGTATGGTGATGTTTTGAATGATTTGTCTAGGAAAGGCAGATGCACTTCACAGCGGATCTGCCCTGATTGAATACTGTGTGAATGCCCACTTGAAAAGCGGGTTTTGTGTTGAGAATTAACACATCGAATGAATAAGAGTTACCTTGCTATATGTTGACCTTTATTCCTGCCTTCAGATGCAGCTTCAGGATCTCTGCCTTCGATGATATGCTCACCGGCATCCTCGCCTCCAGCGTCAGCGCGACCGTCCTTGCGATGAAGAACTCCGATGCCACCGAGGGTGCGACGCCATAGATGAACGTTCCCTTGCCCAGTCCGGTGTCGATATACGACGGAAGCCTCCTGAGAGGATCGTAGACCTCCCAGCCCAGGAACACGCCGCCGCCCACGTACAGGTTGACGCTGCGCGCTCTGGTGGCAGCGGCCCTGTACATGTAATCGGCTCCGACATTGATCGGTATGTATCCTAGCTGATGACCGGTTGCAAGTGAGATGAAGTCCGGGGTGACATTGATCCACCCGGCGATGTATGAGTCCAGCAGATAGCTTCCGAAGGAGATTTCGCCTCCTGCCGGCAGCCGCGGATCTGCTGAAAGCGACGCCTGCGCGCCGACGTGCAACTGTCCCTTCATCGTCCTCTGGGCTGATGCCGCCTGAGAGGACGCGAAGAGGACGAAACAGGCGATCAGGATGGACCTGACAATGCCTCTAATTTCAGTCTCGTTTGACATAACTTTTAAACCTTGCTGTTGGCAAAGTTAAAAGAAACTAATTTTATTGCCAAATAAAACTGAAAAGAAATAAGGTCGGGAAGTCCGTTATAGAATACTATTCTATAAGATTTTTTTAGTGTGATCGCTGAGCTTTCCGATAAGGGAATTGATGCACCATCCGCACGGATTCCGCTTGCCTCTGCTCTTGGCCTTTATCATGGCAAGCTCATAGAGGAAGTCCAGATGCTTCTGGCATTCCACGAAGAGTGCGAGGTTGTTCCTGATGCCGGTATCCGTGAATCCGATATCGGTGAGCATCTGTCTTTCCTCGCGTGTCAGTGCCGCTGAAGGATACTTGCGCAGTGTGGATCTGTAGAATGCGTCAGGAGCTTCCTTGTCGCTCTGACGGACAGGGAAGAACATCAGCCGGTCGATCCTCTTGCCTTCCTTGATGCATGTGTACTCGAATGTCACGGGGGACTTGCGGTCCAGCTCTCCCTTGGCCGACTCGACCACGTACCTGATGAAGTCCTTGGTGAGGGCGTACTTGCCCTCCAGGTTGAAGATCTTCCTGAGGGACTCAATGGTGTAGATGATCGGATCGGTCTGCGATGCCAGCAGCTCGTAGAAGCGCATCGAATAGGAACTCTCAAGTGTGAAGGCGACGTTGATGTCGTATCTGGCAAACCCGCGTGAGAAGTCCAGAAGCACGTCCCAGACCTTGGAGTTGACGATGAACGACACCATGGACGAGCGGAGCTGGATCTTCGGATTGGCGATGATGGAGAAGCACTCCCAGACCTCCTCGTCCTTATAGGTGAAGGTCTTCTGGTGGAGCGACTTCAGGGCCTCCTTGATGCGCGTATGGTTCTTGTCATCCTTGTCGGTAAGGAAGTAGGAGATGGGCAGCTCGATCAGAAGGAACCCCTTCAGCGAATGGTCAATCTTGAAGAGGTTGTCCGCCAGCTTCACGCCTTCGATCTGACTCTGGGCAAGCTTCACCAGGTTATAAAGCACGCGTTTCTCATATACATTGAAGTCATATAGGGCCGTGGTGGCGATATACGACTGGACGACTTCGCGGGAAGCCCTCTCTCTCTCTTCGACTGTGATCTTATGCTGGTTCTTTCCGGACACGGTTGGATTGTTTTGCGGGCAAATGTATGTAATTTATTTAACAAAACAATTAGTATTATTTAACTACCGATTAATTTTCATCTGACCGGATGTATTCAAAAACTCCTCTTTGAAATGATGGAATGAGACAGGAGTATTCGATAACTCCCATTTGGGAGTTAAGCATGTATCTCGAGATGCTCAAAACCCAGAAAACCAGTGGGAAAGGCGGTATTCAAGAACTCCTTTTTGGCAAAAGAGGAAAACCTTAGGATATTTTCCCATTTCCAAGATCACGTATTCAAAAACTCCTCTTTTGATATTCGAAATGTATTCAAGAACTCCCATTAACGTATTCAAAAACTCATAGTTTGAGAAATTCTGTCGCTGCAGCTCCCTGGATGACAGTGCGTTGCAAAGGAAAATGCAAAACCGATAGCATATATAATAAGCTATGCTATATAGCAATAAGCATAATAGGGGATGCTGCAGGTGAAAGGTAAAAAGATCAGGCCTAAAGGCCTTTGGTCCAGAAAAACTCCTGCGGTAGTAATTCCGTTAATTGGGAGAACGTGAATACCATAAGGATATTATTATTGAAATGGAGGTGTCTCGGATAAGGTTGCCGCTGAATTTCTCGCGAAGGTATATCATCCTCGCATTCGTTCCGAAAGCCACTGCGTTCACTGCGGAGAATCTCCAGCTGAAGCTAGTATTCTCCTTGTGCATCCGGCACTGAATGTCGGATGACCTTCGGGTTGCTTGAAATTCATTCACAACCTTTTAAATCAGAGACACAATGAAAGCTTTAGCTCAACTAGGACTGAAGGTCAATGGGGAGATCCCTCTGGAGATACTTCTAAGCGAGAACTTCAATGGTTCGCTCTACGGAATGACTCAGGAGGAGTCAGCAAAGGTAAGGGCACTCCGGCAGGTGGTGACCCAGTACAACAGGACTCACTCATCGGACAGGTCGCAGCCGGTGACGGATTCCCAAAAGGCCGCCGACCTGGTGTACGGGATGCTCAGGGACCTGGCGCATGAAGAGGTATGGGTGGCATACCTGACTACTTCCAATACGGTCATTTCTGTGGAGATGGTCTTCAAGGGCTCGGTGGACAATGTCCTCATAAGTCCAAGAGTGATCCTGGCGAAGGCGCTGAGCCTTGATGCGACCAACATCATCCTCTACCACAATCATCCGTCCGGATCGGTGATGCCCAGTGCAAGCGACATCAAGATGACGGCCAACCTCAAGAAGGCATGCACGCTGCTTGAAGTGAACCTGCTCGACCATCTGATAATCAGCAGGCAAGAGTGTTACAGTTTCGCGGATGAGGTCTCATTCAAGATTAGGAAGTAATGTCACTAACGACAATACGGAATACCATTAATTACAATAATGCCGATATGAATACACAGTACATCAATCGTGTCGAGCTTCAGGGAAGGGTAGGCACAGTAAGGATCTCTCCGGTGCATGACACCATCGTGGCCAACTTCAGTGTAATGACTGAGCACATGTATCAGACGTCCGACGGAAACAAGGTTGTTGAAACCACCTGGATGTGTGTCGCCGCCTTCGAGGGAGGGGAGGTCAACCTCCGGTCTCTCACCAGAGGTGCGATAGTCCATCTGATAGGAAGGCTTCGCACCAACCGGTATATCGATGCTTCAGGATGCGAGAAGGTCTTCACGGAAGTGCTTGCAAGCTCGCTGAAAGTGCTTGGGTAGAAAACATCAAGGGACAGAACCATTCGGATCTGTCCCTTGTATTATCTTGACATTAGGCTACTCTTCTCTCTCATAAGGGAGAACATAATTATCTCCCTCATTCTTGTATCGCTTCTGCTCGTTATCTACAGAAAATCCTGTGGCTCTAGCGATCTCTCCGCCACGCTTGTTCTTGAATACCTGCTCGATGCCATTCGGGAATAAGAACGATCCCCAATATCTCGCACTCTTTGTTGCAGGCCTGCCTGTTCTGGTGGTATAGCTGTGCGGTTCGTTACGCTGGATAATCTTTACATTACAACCGTTGAAGGTACATGCTCCAACTTCGAATTCTGTCTTGCCGGTCTGTAACGACTCCCAAGCCTTGTCTGTCAATGTGCTCATAATAAGATCTCCTGTTTGTTATTGGTTAAAGCAAAGATAATGAAGTTATTCTACACTTCATCAATTACGTGGGCAAAGTTAAACCTCGTATGTGCCAAACTGGGATACATGTGAGATTTTCTCACATGCTGGACGTTAACTTTTCTCACATCTGTCGGGTAAGGTTCTCCTCCCGGCTTAAAGTAACATAGGCACCCTTGAAAGGATGCCTACGGTCGGAATTTTAGGTGGTCAGGATATTAATCCTGCTCTCAGTGAGACAAAGATATGAATATTATTGTGTATTTTTGTCATATGAAGATAGAGGAAGCCATAGTGTATTGCCTGACCACCTCCAATCGAGGGATGCGGACGGAACAGATCGCCGACATGATAAACCGTCAGCGTCTACATCTGCGTAAGGACGGGCAGCCTGTGACCTCACAGCAGGTATATGCTGTAATCTGCCGCTTTCCGCAGGTCTTCGTCAAAAGCGAGGGCAGAATAATGTTGATGATATAACCATATGGAAACCATTCTTTCATTCCTCAGGAATCTTGAGGCGAATAACAATAAGCCCTGGTTCGATGCCCACAAGAGCGAGTATCAGGAGGCACGCACGCATTTCAATGCAATCGTCGAAAGACTCGTAGAAGGCATAGCTGCCTTCGACCCTTCAGTCAGGGGAGTAGGAATCAAGGAGAGCACATACCGCATCCATAAGGACATGCGTTTCTCCAGGGATGGCCTTCCATACAAGACACACTTCGGCGCATTCATCTGCCGGGGAGGAAAGAAGTCCGGTTACAGCGGATACTATTTCCATATAGGGACCGGTAATGGTGAAGAGTATCCGTGCAGGAGCTTCCTGGCCGTGGGAAACTACTTCATGGAGCCGAAGGTGCTGAAGATCCTCAGAGAGGATATAGAACTCGGAGGAGGGGACTTCGAAAAGATCATCAATGGGCTCCATCCTTCTCTTTCACTTGACCAGGATCAGAAGCTCAAGCGTGCTCCGCTCGGATTCGATGCGGAGGGACCGTATATCGAATACGTCAAGCTGAAGAACTTCTGCCTTTCCGGAGTCTATGATGATGCCAGCCTGGATGTAGATGAGATACTGACGGTCTTCAGGAGCGCGAAGCCGTTCCTGGACTATATAAACAGGGCTATTGAATACAGCAGAGAAGAAGAGTAGCGAAAGTACTGACAGACAAAGAAAGCCCGGCATTGCCAGGCTTATATCGCGCAGATAAATCCGAATTTACTATAAACACTTGATCTTCGCTTTAAGTCGTGAGACTCTGTTGTAGACTACGCTTTTGTCCTTGTTGAGCATAACTGATATCATCGTTGGAGTGAATCCGGCAGATATATAGCAGAATAATCTGATATCATCCTCCTTTAATTTCGGGTGGTCTGCACGGAGCTTAGAGACTGCATTGTCTTGAGTTGCATTTATCCATGCCTCCAGATCTTTTTGAGTTTTCGGGTCCTTACGAAGCTCGTCTATTATCTCACTCACTTCCTGGATGATCTTCTTCTGGAATTTATCAGTATCCTCATATACATAATACTGCTCGCAAAGCCTTTCGAGAATACTGAAATTACTATTTACAGGAAGTGGGGCAGTTGTCCCAGTTTCCTCACTCTGTACATTTCTGGACTGACAGAAATCTCGGAAATCGGCGATGAATTCTATCAGTTCTCCAATTGAAACCTCCTTGTATAATCCTATACGAAGATTGCCGAACAACTTGATGTTAAAGAGTCGTGCTCTGAATAGATTGATTAAGTTCTTGATGTCCATAATTGAAATTTTTATTGGACAAAGTTATGTCGATTATATTTCTTTAATGCTATTTCAACAGACATATAATCTATCACCAGGCATTCGTAAATAGTTTGTTTCCAATGGTTTGCTTTCTGCTTATCAACTCAAAATCTATCACTCAAAATTTTGATCAATCCGACTGATCGAAATAGGCTTTAACTTGCCGATAAATCTGAATTTAGTTCAGATTCTCAGTATCTAAACTGACAAACAATTTCCTTGTAAAGAAGCCCACGAGTAGTGCAACGATGAATGCGATGCCATAGAAAGTAAATGGAAGAGTATCCATTGTTGCGTCATTGGTTTCAAGAAGAACGCCGCATACAGATAGATTGACAATCATCAACCCCACGAAGTAACCAAATTTCTTTCCATCTGTCAATTTATCAATATTAGTAGAAATGGCCTTTAGCGGCTTTCCCATCAGCACCAACCCGAAATATGCTCCAGCAATCACTGTAGCGACTCCTGAACCGACTAATGATAAATTCAGAGGGGTATCTGTCAGTATCAGCATTAAGAAGAATGCAATAAACAACAGAAGTAGAATTGAAATGGAAATGATATACTTCTTCATAACTAAATTGGAATTTATTCATCAACTTTCTTGCGTCCATTAAGGTAATATACCACACAGATTATAATAAAAAAGATTACAGTCTGTATTGCATACGACCAAAAAGAATGCATATCTCCGAGAATAAAATCGATTAACAAGTAGGCGATTATGTAAGCCACCGTTGTAACAATTGCTCTGATAAAGTAGTTCTTCATAACTAAATTGCGATTTATCTGTTTATTTCCAAGTCTTTTCACCTACACTATCACCCTCAATCCAATGAATGATCTCGTCAATAGTCGTAGGGACAAGTTCGTGAAATCTTACTGTCACATAAGCACCATCAGCAATTTTCACTTCTTCGTCATAGATGTCGCTCAGGAATGACTCCCATTCTGCTTTTGCCTCGTCTTTAGTGAGACTCTTAGATTTCTGCCATTCGTGCTTATCCAAAGCTTGTTCTAAAGCTTCTATGTCAGACCCTTTGACACTGTGCTTATTGACAGTATATCCATACTCAAATTTCAGATTCTTGACATAATCGTCATAGTCTTCGCATGCTATAACTACATTTACAGCGCATACGCATAAAATGGCGGTAAACAATCTCTTGAAGATTGATAATACTGAGTGAACTGATTTCATAGCTTATTCCTTTTCTTTAGTCAAAATACTGATTAGTGCCGTCAGCTGAACTGTGTCAAGGCTGTTAGATAAATTCGAATTTAATTATTCACAGTAAATCAGTCCATATCTGATACCATAATGATAGGACACGTTGCCTTCTTCAATCTCAAAATACTGATATGCCCATGGAATCCCGTATGATTTTGTGTTATCTTCGTGTGCGGAAACCTGCATTTGAAAAGAACGTCTATCGCCATTATTGTCAATTAGTACCAAATATCCCATAAAGCTACAAGGGCCAGGATGATAATAACATAACCATTCGCATGGAACAGCATCATAGATTCCCACTTCGTATCTGCCGGAACTTACGACCACGTCAGATTCCTTTAGAGAGTAGGTCATATCCTGATTGATAGTCAGCTTGGATCCATCTTGAAGTAATCTGCTTTCCGGTATTTTTTCTGTCGCCGGTTCAATCAGATGTTCAGGCATCTCTTCTTGAAAACAGATTACACTGCTGACTTCATACTCTCCATACATTACCTTGTAACCATCATGAATAAAATGAGAGGCATAAGGCTGAGTAGTTGGATCAGTTCTCACAAAATGCTTATAATCGGTGCCAATTGTACCTTCAGAAAAGTCAGTGCCAATCTTCTGCCACTCCATTTCATTGTCACTGAGCTTGACAATGGCATATTTATCATCACCGGAGAATGAGTATACGGTAATGATTCCTTCTGAATAAGTGTATTGCCGTTCATTCTTTAGTACTCCACCCTCGCTATCATACACATCAATATTGTATGCAGCATTTTCTTTGAATGAATGATAAACGGCTGCATCCATATTGAAATCAGGATATTTCTCATAGCTTTCTGCCCATTTGCCGATTATCTTGGCAGGATCATAATAAATCATATCCTCGTTGGCGAAAGAGAAAGTCCAGCTATAATCGTCCGGGCCATTCACTTCAGTGATATGACACTCCCATTCTGATTCAGAATATATATTGCGGTCATATCCTTCTGATTGTGATCTTACCCATTCGGAAACTGATATTCCGTCAGCAGTCACGACGTAAATACTGTCAATCGGAGCGAAATCATCAAATACAGGAGCACCGTGGCCTTCCAACTTCTCTTTACTCAAAATACATATTGAGTCACCAGGGGCAATAGTCTGTAAATCCATATTAGAATGATACACCTTCAAGACGACATCAGTAGTATTCTTGAAAAACCATGTTTCATTACTTCCATGAAGCCATTCTGCTGGATCACATGATGTGAAAACAAATAGTAAACTGGTTATGAAAAAGAGAGTTCGTTTCATATTCTTGGTGTTTAGTCTTTTATATAGATGCTTTAAAAGCATTATTTGTGACGCACAAATCCCGATTTATGTGTGTAAATATAAGCGATTCTGATTGGGATTACAAGATGCAGAATGAATTATGTAAATTCAAGTGCAAACCGAGACGAATGCCGAGGATTGTAGCAAACAGAGAGCTTGTCGTCAATATCATTGATAATATTGTAAGAAGTCGTTTCATATTCATAAATTGAAAAATTTAACAAACAACTCATAAACCTCATTATCGGTCTTCAGTTTTAGCAGATTCAATATCGCGTTGTAGCCCTCCTTCTCAAATGTTGTCTTTATGATATGTTTGGCTATTGAATAATATAACTTTGTATCGGTCTGAAGTAGAGCACTTAAATCTCTGGCATCTTTGATCTTTTGTACTTTATCCATCTGACCTTCCAAATTATATTTTCCAGCAGCATCTGTATCAAGATACGTTGCCAAGCCCTCATGAATCAGCCTGTGGGCATCAGGATAATGCTGATAGAAAACAGCATGAACCAATTCATGTCTGTGACATACCCTGCCAGCTAATATCGTGCTGGGATAAACGAACTCCGCATTGATGCCGGAGGTCCGTTTATCGTCCTGCATCATAATTCCCGCAAGAAGACATGAGTAAGCATGGTTTTCAGATACGATGTAATTAATTTTATTGAGATTTTTCAGCTTGAATGTAGAAACCAACATGTCAATAAAATAAGTACATTCCTGTATTTCATTATCTGTGACCTTTAAATCCCTAGGATAGTAAAAGTCTACTAGAGCGCTTGTCTTTTTGATAATCTCATTCTTATAAACTCCATAGTCCAATGGTGTCATGAACCTGATACCTTCCTCGGTTTCGAAAGCATACATATAGTAATTTATACTTCTGAGACCATATGTCTTGCGGGAAACCCTACCTCGGTAGGTGGCTTTTACCGAGAATCCATATTCCCTGTTCCCATAGGAGTCTATACGGAATATTTCATGGTCATAATTCTTCTCTGCTTTCCCATTATAACTGGCAAGAAACTTAGTTGTATCACGATTGATCCAAAAGCCCGCAGTACTTTCCTTTGCCTCGCTATGTCTATCAATATACTGACGCCATGATTCGATAATGTTCAAGGCACTGCTATCCTTCTTATCCTTGATCGTTCTCATAAGAGCTTTACCAACCGTAACCTCTTGGGCTATGGCAGGTAAAGTATATAGGGTAATGATGATAATTAAAAGAAGTCTCACACCGGTTTAGAAATTAACAGCTGTTCCGATCGATATTGTATGAAGCTTGAAATATTCCCCGCCATTGCATTTGTAGCCTATGCGGAAGCTCATCATTCGGTAATCAAATCCCAAACCTGGTGATGCCATAAAAGAAGGTTCATTGTTGTCCCCACACAAAATTTCCATTCCGATGCGAAAATCTATATATGGACTCAGCTTCCAGTCAATAATATTGTACTTCATATCAAGGAATACAGGGATGCCGACATATTCGTGGAAACTGGCATTCAGTCCAATGCCGCCACCAATATACATTCCGTCACTGAAATTATATCCGTGTGAAGTGGTAAGCTCGACAGCGTTGTTGATCAGTCCCTTATTGATTCCAACATTGCCTGTCAAGGATACATTTCCACGATATCCCTTCTCAAATGCATTACTGTTCTGTGCCGATACGCACACTGCTGCCAATAAAAATGCAGCAAGGATTGTAAAAATACTTTTCATATAAAATCGTAAATAGTTTATTCTTTTATATAGAGAGATGCTACGACCAAATCATTCGTGACAAGCAAATTCCGATTTATCTATGTAAATATTATATTTTAGTCTAATCTGCGTTAAATAACGCATGTCTTCCGGTTTGGAATAAGCCCTATTCGTAAATCGTAGCCACTATCTTTCTGGATCCGCCGTGATTGCGGAACTCGCATAGGTAGATTCCCTGCCAGGTTCCCATGTTAAGTCTGCCGTCGGTAATCGGAATGGTAAGGCTGACTCCGAAAAGGGAACACTTAGCGTGTGCCGGCATGTCATCCGATCCCTCCATGGTGTGCTCATAGTATGGCTCCCTCTCCTTCACCATATGATTCATGATGGCCTCCATATCCGTACGAACATCAGGATCATAGTTCTCGTTGATGGACAATGCACATGATGTGTGCTGGACAAAGAGGTTGAGCATACCTACCTTAGGCAGTGGCTTCGGAAGATGCTCAAGAATCTCCTGAGTCACCAGGTGGCAGCCTCTGCGCTTTGCCGAAAGATGGAAGGTGGTCTGTCTGATCATATTTATATGGATGAAATGGCTTTCGTTTGCAAATTTAAAATTATAATACTGATTATAATGCATCTGGAATGCATATTCTGCAGATGTCCGGTAGTCCTCAGAAGGATATTTCAAAAATTATACTACCGATTTCCAATAATTATACTACCAATTTACAGATACCTGTAATGCAGAAACAACCTTTTGTTTCGGCAAGTTTGCCGAAAGTCAAGGCTTCATTTAGGGAAATTATACTACTGATTTCCGAATAATGATACTACCGATTTCTCGATACGTGGAAGGACAGGGGAGTTATGGCCGCCCTCAGTCGCCTCGAAGGCAACCTCGGCTCCTTTGAGCATCAGGGTTTCCACCACCTTCATGGTATCCTCTTCGATGTTGGCGAACCTCTTTACCTTGGTTTCCTTCTCTTTATCTCCCATGCTTACGTGGAAGCGTAGACAGTTAAGGTCTTCCTGCTTGAGGATCCATTCCGCAAATCCATCATACCAGAACGATCCGGATATGGATGCGACGCCCTCAAACAGAGGCTTCATGATGCCTGCCCAGACTGAAAACAGTCCGGCAAGAGACAATCCGATAAGGTATCTCTTAGGGTTTCTGATCTGCAGTGAGCTCTCTAGGTTGAAGAAGATGTCTCCTTTGAGACGGTCCAGGAACTGGCTTGCACGACCACCGAACTCTCCCTCCTTGACTGCCGGAGCCTTCCAGGGAGTCATGTCATTGTTCCAATCCATCTCAGAGATTGCGACAATGTTGGTCTCGAATCTAGTGGACAGTTCCTCTATAGCAGTAAGTTCCTCTGCCGGAAGTCTATGAGGCAGAAGAATATAAATTATACTACTTGAATCGAAACTCACGATATCAAGATGCAGGGAATGGTATGTTCTGGAGGTCATCATATTAATACAAAGATACACATTTTTGCATAAATCCGAAATAGTGACCTTGTGTGAATATGTCGTTCTATATCGGTCTTAATCTTTGGTTATCTTCTTGATATTCAATACGTTGATATTGTTAAAAATACTTGAATATTCGGTTAAGAGTTTCTAATTTTGTTCAGAGCAAGGGATAGAAATTGCCTGGATTTTCACAATAAGCAAGATGGGCAATTGTAATACAAACACAACATGAGTTCAAAGGAAAGCAACCCGAAAATGCTTACAAAGTCTTTTCGGTTGACGGCCAGTGAAGCCAGTAGACTGGAGGAACAGATGAGGGCGGAGGATTATACCAATCTCTCCAAGTACATCCGCGCAAAGGTCTTCGGGGATCGTCTTGCCGTAAGGAAGCCTAAGGATCTGTCGACTGACGAAGTGAGGGCGATTCTCAACTCCGTCAGGGAGCGCATAGCAGGCTTTGGAGCTGACTATAACCGGATCGTATCCCATCTGCTCGCAAATATTGACGAACCGGGGCAGAGGAACATGGCGGAGGTTGGCAAGAGGTTCAGTCAGGCCAGCAAGCTGGCAAGGGAAATCAGGGATTCGATGAACGCATTGATTGACCTATTCAGGCGTATCGAAACCAAGGCGACAGAAGGTAATTTACCCATTAAAACAGATAAGAATATGACACAATTCATCCATGTTGTCGGCAAAATCGTAGATGATGCCGAATTGAAGCAGAGCAGGGACGGCAACAGCCAGTTCATCTCTTTCAGGGTCGCTGTAAACGAAAAGAAGGGCGACGACACAAGAACCACCTACTACGATGTCACACATCCGAGCACAGGAGTCTACCACTTCCTGAAGAAAGGCAGGAGTGTATGTGTGCTCGGTCCATTGTCGATCTGGCAGTCTAACGGTCAGGACGGCAAGACGTATCTCAATGCACATATCTCGGCAAAGGTCATAGATCTTGTAGACTCAAGAGAGAAATGAGATATGTTCGTGGCCTTCACCTTAAAGCCATTGTAAGATGGTAGTAAAGATCATGGCGTCCAGCCCGACCATGAAGAGTGCGTTGGAGTATAACGAGAAGAAGGTCTCAAATGGGGAAGCGGAGGTCATCCATACCGCTAACGTAGATCCGGATCTGGGCAACTTCCGGGAGACCATCAAGCGTTATGAGAGGCGTAATTTCAGTTCAAAGGAACTCTCCTTTCACATGTCTGTCAATCCGTCCCAAACGGACAGTTTAAGCGAGGAGAAGGTAAAGGAACTGGTCGCAGACATCATGGAAGGACTGGGCTTTGCCAATCAGCCGTACGCTGTCTATCGTCACGACGATATCGAGCGCAGGCATTATCATGTAGTATCCATACGCACCGACAGCAACGGCAGGAAGATTCCCAGCAGACAGGAGAACAGGAGATGTCTTCTGCTTCAGGAAAACCTTTCCATGAAGTATGGATTCATTGTGGGATGCACCACAAATGAACAGCTTGACAGGGTGCAGACTCATCAGGCCAGGTTCTCGCCAGGAAAGGCGGACACGGCAGTTCAGATCGACTCCATCGTGCGGTACTGCTGTACGTACAGGTTTACCTCATATACGCAGTTCCGCTTTCTCTTGGGCACATACGGTGTATCCGTGACAGAGGTCTCGTCTCTGCCGCAGAGATTCGTCTTCCGTGGCATTGATGACAAGGGTAAGGCATGCACAGTGCCCATATCACGAAATGATCTCTCGTTCGATCCGGTGAAGATCTTCCAGGCACGCAGCAAGGAGTGCTCAAGAACGAAGGGATATCATGGCACAGGCGAGCTTTCCGAGGTGTGCTCGCAGTGCCTTAAGGAATCCACGAGCCAGAAGCATTTCCGCGCCATGCTGGCAGCGGAGAATGTGGATGTCAAGATCATGAGAAACAATGACGGAATCATCTCAAGGGTCATGTTCATTGACCATGAAACAAAGAACGTCCACAATCTCTCAGAACTCAAGGATCTGTCGCTTGCTGACTTCCGTAATGCGGAAACACAAGGTCAGTGGCAGGGACAGAACAACGATGCGAAGCAGGAACCTCTTGTCGGTATGGCGACGCTTGCAGACCTTCTTTCAAGCCTTGGAGGTGGCCGTTCCATGTCAAGGGACATCTATGCAAGAACAAAGAAGAAATCCAAAGGTATGAAGATATAGCAGGGTAGTATGCTCAACAAGAACCAATACGAGAAGTATTTCTATTTCGGCATCCTCTTCGGGGTGCTGCTTCTCTTGTTGAACCTATACTATTATGCGCATCCGCTGTGGATGAATGCGGGACTGTCCTGTCGTATGCTGGATAACCTTTGCATCAGCCTGTCCAGAAGTCCGCTCTTCAGCCATTCGCTCAAGACCAAGGTCGCGGCTCTCGTTCTGATCTCCCTGGGGATGCTCTCCAGGTCAAGCAAGGCCCGCGAGGTGGACATGAAGATCGTAGCCCTCGTGGGAGCCATATCTGCGGCCGCTTACTTCATCCCTTTCCCAAGACACGGACTCTATGTCTTCTTTACCATTGTCGGGGCAATAGGACTTGTCTGGGTGGTGAGCATGATTGCCCGCCGAGACACCAAGGCCATCATCAATGATGACAACGAGACATTCCCGCAGTGTCCGGACAAGATAGAGAATGACGATTCCATCAATCTGCCGATCGTGTATCAGTATCAGCAGAAGATGCACAAGGGCTGGATCAACATCGTCAACCCCTTCCGAGGCATCCTCGTGCTCGGCAGTCCCGGATCCGGCAAGTCATACTCAGTCTATGAGCCTCTCATCGACCAGATGATGTCCAAGGGCTACGCCATGTGCGTATACGACTACAAGTACCCCACACTGTCCAAGAACGTATATAACAAGCTCCTGCAGTACAGGGACAGGTACAAGGTGACGCCGGACTTCTGTGTCCTGAACTTTGATGACCCGATGCATTCCCTGAGGGCGAACCCAACGCACCCCAGCTATATCCTCGATCAGGCCGACTGCGCCGAGATCGCCGAGCTCATAATGCTCAACATCAATAAGGTCGCAAGGGAGAAGAACGACTTCTTCACGGAGTCTTCCAAGGCTCTCCTTGACGGCACCTTCTGGTATCTCAGGACTCATGAGGACGGCAGATACTGCACGTTCCCACATGCCATCGAGTTCCTTAACCAGGACTACAGGAAGGTCATCGCCATGCTTGTCTCCGATCCGGATGTGAAGACCAAGATATCCTCCTTCGCGGATGCCTTTGAAGCCGGTGCCAACGACCAGCTTCAGGGTATGATCGCCAGCACGAGAATCCCTCTGTCCAAGTTCACTTCCCGAAACCTCTACTGGATCCTCACGGGCGACGACTTCAATCTGGATATCAATGATCCGAAGAATCCGAAGATACTCTGTATCGGCAATAATCCGGACAGGGAGATCATCTACGGTACCTGCATCGCTCTGTATACCTCCAGGATGTTCAAGAGGATCAATCACCCCGGAAAGCTCAAGAGTGCGGTGCTCCTGGATGAGATGCCGACCATCTTCCTGCCGGGAGTGGACAAGATCCTGAACACGTGCCGTTCCAACGGAGTGGTGTTCGTGGTTGGAGGACAGGATGTCACGCAGTTCGTGAGGGACTATGGCAAGAAGGAGTCGGATGTGCTCGTAAACACGCCGGGAACGACCCTTACCGGCCAGGTCACCGGCGAGACGGCCAAGACAATGTCTGCCGCGTTCGGAAAGCTTGACAGGGTGCGTGAGAGCGAATCCATCGGAAGAAGCACGGACTCCGTGAGCATATCGATGCAGGAGAAGGAGATCATGCCGATAAGAAAGATCGAGACACTCTCTACTGGTACGTTCTTCGGAAGGGTAGCCGATACCCATGGCCAGCAGATAGAAAGGAAGCTCTTCTGCGGAGCGATTCAGAGGGATAACAAGGCGGTTGCGGCGGAGAAGGCCACATGGGTGGACATTCCTGTCATGACTGACTTCGGCGCGGACTACATAAGAAAGAAGATCATGGCCAACCCTGAGCCGTATGTCAAGGACCAGATACGATACGAGCTTAAGATCTCGGGAATCCTTTATCCTGATGACCTGTTGGATGAAGAGGTAGAAAGCCGTTATTCCGACCTGGATCTTCAGGAATTCCGCAGGCTTCAGGAGGAGATAATCGGATACAAGCTCAAGCTCCTCATGGAGGAAGTCGTGGAAGCGAATTATCAGCGAATCAAGGATGAGGTGGCGGACCTTGTGGCGCGTGCATGGACAGGTGATGAAGCGGGTTCTGACGATGCTGAAGACGGCTCATCCGAAGAGGAAAAGAACGAGGAGGAAAAGTCTGGCACGGAGCCGGTTTTCGTGGAGCCTTTCCATGAGTTTTAGAGAAATAGTGAAATTAGAGCGAAAGTAGAGTCAAGTGATTCTAAAGTGGTGGTTAAAAGTATTTGAAATCGGTAATATCGAAAGTACCTTTGCCATATGAATATCGGTAGTATGGTACCGAAGGGAAATATGATGAATACGATGTGTGAAATTACTACTGATTTTGAGCTGCCTGTTGTCAGTTCAGGGTCAAGGCCACTTGAAAGAAAAGAGAGTGAGGAGAACTGGGAAGTGCTGCTCGCGGCATTCCTGGATTCCCAGGACATAAGGCAGACCAGCAGGGACACATACTACTGGGGAATGGTCCAGTATTTCAGATGGGTCGAGAGCAGCGGGCGAGTGATGAAGGGAATGACGGCAGCAGATATCATGTCCTTCAAGAGCTATCTGATCAAGCAGAAGCTGTCGGCACTGACCATAAGCTCATACCTTACCGCGGTGCGGCGTTTCTATGCCTGGACGGAGAACACGATGCTCTATCCGAACATAGCCCGGTCGATCAGACCTCCGAGAGGGAAGAAGGGTTTCAAGAAGATGCACCTGAATGAGAGCGAAGCGTCCGAACTGCTGACCTACCTGAAAGCTAAATCACTAAGGGACTATGCTATAGTCAACCTCATATTAAGGACGGGTTTAAGGACGATTGAGGTTATAAGGGCTGACATCGGAGACATAAAGCACAAGAGGGGAAGAAGGATTCTGAAGGTATGGGGAAAGGGATTCGACGACAAGGAGAACTTCGTGATCCTCGGAGATGCGACCTGGGGGCCGATTCAGGAATACCTCAATACAAGGGGCAAGACAAGGAAGGACGAGCCGCTGTTCCTTACCGACGGTAAGGGCCATAGGGGAGCCAGGATGTCGACCAGATCCGTTCAGTATGTCTGCAAGGAGGCGATGAAGAGCATAGGGCTTGACGGACATGAGTATTCTGCCCATTCCTTGAGACACACGACTGCGGTCCTGATCCTGAAGAACGGAGGTGACTGGCAGGATGTGCAGAGGGTTCTCAGGCATGCTTCACCAGCGACATCGCAGATATACACTGCGACCATAGAGGAAGAGGTAAGACTTGACAGGAATCCGGAAGGAATACTTGATAACGTCATTTAATACTTAACATATGATTGAAATACCAAAAGGAAACACAAAGGAAGATATTGCCTTAAGAAAGCAGATCATCTTTGATTTTTATCAGAAATGGAAACTCCTGAATCCAGAAATGCGAAAATACAACAACTCGTTGAAGGAGTATATAAACATAAGGTATGTTTCCATCGATGAGACGTGCGCTCATGCGTCAAAGAATTACCTCTCCACATTAGCTGTTCTTCAGTTGGATGCGATTCTTACTCTTGCCGAGAAGAAGTCAGTGACACTTGCGAAGCCGAACAACAAGAATCAGAAACCGTTCGAGAAGATGATCCGGATGTTTTATGATTGCCCTGGAATCGGTGCCGTAAAACTGACTGTAGGAGTCAGAAAGGTTACACACGAGAAGGTGCAATACTGCATCACGGCATTGGATGTAAAAAAAAGCATCCCGAAGGATGCTTAGATTGTTGCCCCGGAAGGCGTGGGGAAGTGTTACCTTGCGGTGAGATCTCGCGGGCGGGGTCTTTCGCACAAAACGATTATCTCTTTCTTACCACGGCTTAAATCCACTGCAAAGATATTAATTTTTAGACAAATACAATATGGTCAACACAAAAATCATCGCTATTGCCAGCCATAAGGGTGGGGTAGGAAAGACAACCACTGCGGCTACATTGGGTTCGTTGCTTTCATCTCAGGGCAAGAAGACCCTGCTGGTGGATCTCGATGCGCAGCGCAATCTCACCAGCACGTTCATGGGTACCAAATTCAATCCTGAAATGACTCTTTATGAATCAATGAGTCGAAAAGCTCCGCTTGCGATATATGAGGTCCGTGACTATCTGGATATTGTCCCTTCATCACTTGACATGGGGGCTCTTGACACTGTCATTGCCTCGAGGATTCAAAGAGAGACCATCTTGAGAGATATCCTGAGATCCCTGAAAGATGAGTATGATTGGATACTGCTGGATTGTCCTTCACAGATGGGAATTATTACGGTCAATGCATTTACTGCTGCCAATTCTATTATTGTTCCGGTTTCTTGTGATGCCTATGCTGCAGAAGGTCTGCTGCAGCTCATCAAGATGGCCGAAATTGTCAGCTCCGGACTCAATCCATCGCTGGACATTGACGGCATAATCATCACACGATTCCACACGAGAAGAAGCCTTGACAGGATGGTCGAACAGGACTTGAGGGAACACTATGGTGACCTCGTCTTTCCGACCAAGATAAGGGAGAACGCGACCATCGTACATGCTCCGATCATGAGTCTTGACATCATTTCATATGATCCGAAGTGCAACGGAGCGAAGGATTATGCTGCATTGCTGAAGGAAATCGAGGAGAGACTGCGTTAAGATATATATCATTGAATAATTGCGCATTTAACATACATGTTTATTTCAGTAATAATCACTTCAACGTGATTATCTTATAGGAAATACCTGAAATAGGCACATTATTCAATGTACATAACGGAAATAAAGTAATATCAATAATATCTATTTAGACAATGAAGAAAGACCAGCTTAAAGGAGGCATATCTGCCATGTTCGGAGATGGAAGTCAGACAGCTCCGAAAGGTGTCCAGCTCACTGACGAGGAGTATGAGATCCTTGAGGAAAGGCAGTCCCAGAGAAGGGCATTCCTTACCGGACGAAGAAGGAAGGATGAGACGAGAGAGCCTGCCACCAAGGATGATGTCAGGACATCTCTCCTTCTGAACAGACATCAATATGACATCGTTCGTGAGATTGCATTGAGGGAGGGGATGACGATCAAGGATCTTATCTCCGCAATGTTCCAGCTCGGCATCGACAGATACGAAGAGAAGCATGGCAAGGTGGAACTGCGAAAGAAGGAATCGGAGAAGAAAGATCTGTTCTGATGAACGACCGGAAATTACTCGGGAGTTGAACTGTCTGAGAATTGAAAAAGGGTGGCCAAAAGTACACGGCTACCCTTTTATGCGATTCTAGCATTTCGCTAATGTGCAAATAAGCGAAATGTAATTGTCGTCATGGTATTGTAACCAACTGGTTATGATATTGAAAAGGGGAAGCTTACACCTGCACATCCGAAGAACTTTTCTACGCGAAGCAAAGATCCTCGAACTTCTATGTGCAAGCAAAGGAGAGACCCTCTACACAAGACCTCTCCTTCTGGAACTCTGGGGCGACGACAACTACTTCAAACTCCGCAGTCTCAATGTCTATATCACCCGCCTGCGGAACCACTTCAAATCCGATCCATGTGTGGAGATAGAAAGCATCAGGGGTATAGGCTACAAACTGAACTGCTGATTGAT